>Ga0099825_1005004_pt1 | contig 17215 bp, 4 predicted proteins | sample SiratroredBW_FD_76838 | JGI IMG/M metagenome (GOLD analysis project Ga0099825, IMG submission 76838) | Root nodule microbial communities of legume samples collected from California, USA - Siratro red BW | ecosystem: Host-associated > Plants > Roots > Nodule | place: USA: California | collected...
AAAGATAATTTCTATTAAAGGAAAGTAATTTGATATTAATTTTGTAAACATTTAAATATCATATTTATCATTGATATTAAATAACACTACCAGAAAAACATGATTTATCGACAAAAAATTAGCGACAGAATTTTATCCATCGATAAAACGTCATTATTGATGAATTTTATCTACGAAAAAATTTACAGACAATTTTTACCAATGAATTTATCGACATATTTAATTCATCACTAATTATCGATGAATTTACATACAGAAAAAAATTATTGTTAAATTACCCATCAGTAAATCCACCGGTAAATTAACCGTCAATTTACTGACGGATTAAATCTGTGAGTAAATTCGTCGATAAATTGGTGGGCAATCTAATCCGTCACCAAAATGTCTGCCAAGTTAGCGATGAATTTTTTTTGTTGGTAATACTTAGCCTTTGTAAGCCTTGTACCTAAAGAATCAAGTTTTGGTTTTTTAAGTTAATATGTTTAGTGCTTTGATATGCGCTCAACAAATGTAACTTGTTAAAATGCATTAATTTCTCTTCCTTTTTCATTTCCTATTCATCATTTATTCACCTCAATTAGATTTCTCTTTAAATGATTGATTCTTCTATTTTTCATCTTTTTTTCCTCTTTATAGTGTGACATGTATACTAGGAGCAATATAGGAATATAGGATTATGGATTATGAGACCCTAATCCTTAGAATCATTTTCTCAAATTTGAATTTTTAGTTATTTTTAAAATCATTGTTGTCATGAGATAAAGTTCTTTGTATATGGAGATTTTGAGTTTATTATTAAGTTTTGTGAGAAATTTAAGAAATGAGATAGGAAAATGTTCTTATTTAAAATATATCACTTAAACAATATTTAAATCTTCATCATGAAATGACTTTAAGAGGATAAGATCTCTCTGAGACACTTTTTAAAATGTTTGAGCTTAACATTAGATTAATAAAATGAAAATAAATAAAGAGATTTTTAAAGATAAACGCAATTTACTATTTTCATGAGTTAAATTCAATTATTTATTTACAATTGAGATATGATTTCTTTATTACTTTTGAAACACTAGATTATGAAATTCAATATGAAAAATTAATGTACCTTTTCATTTTACTACTCACTAAGTCATTATCACCTAGTATTATGTATTCTAAATGAACAAATCCATAGTTATATTGTATAGTTTGAAGTATGAAACAAATTTTGAATTTTGGTGCAACTTCCTAAGTTATGTTAAGGCAAAAATGAGTCAAGCTAGCATAAAATGATAGTCTTAGCTCTTTCCATTTGGCACCCAATTTTTTACTATAGCAAACAAGATAGTTTTAGTATGCCAAATATATTCATCTAATGTGCATTAGCTTCAACAAAACGATAAAAGTGATATCTAATCATGAACAAGACCAAGTTTTTGTTTTAAGATATAAGTTAAAAAGAAAGACTAGACAGGACCATGTTAGATGACCTCTACAAAGAGGAAGACAATAATTATAAGAATAAACAAAGCCTTCCAAAAGTACTAAATGATACTATAAATGTAATAAGAAATGTTAAATGTAGAAGTAACAAAGGCGATCATTAAATGATTGTGAAGAATATTTGTAAAACTATTAAATGATTTTCTTTGTGTCTCATAGACTTCTGTGAAAGATTTTCTAAACATGTTTCAAAATAAGCTCTATTCAACACATCCTCTAACCTGGAAATTCAAGTTGTTTAGTTATCTTTTTGAAAGGATTTAATATATTTTTACCTGTCCTAAATTGTAACTTAGTTATCCTGTTTTACCAAGTTTAGCTTTTGTACTATCAGTATTGTACTGTTGTTTCTGCATTTGGCTTTTAAGTTTTTCAATGTGGTTGTGTTTTTTGTATGTTCAGTTTTTGTTTGGTTGATTTCATGATGGTTGATTGTTACACTTGACGAGTTTATGTCGTCAGTTACGCAGATGTTTATGTATTAAAGCGGTCAGTTCCATGGGTGTTTGACGTTTAACTTGATCACCACACAGTCAATTCCGTGGGTGTTTGACGTTTAAGTAACTTGATCACCACACGGTCGATTCCATCGGTGTTTGATGTTTAAGTAACTTGATCACAACACGGTCGGTTCTGTAGGTGTTTGATGTTTAACTTGATCACCACATGGTCAGTTTTGTGAGTGTTTGACGTTAACTTAATCACCACACGGTCGGTTTTGTGGGTGTTTGACGTCTAAGTAGATTGATCACCACACGGTCGATTTTGTGGGTTTATGACATTTAAGTAACTTGATCTCCACACAATCGGTTCCATGGGTGTTTGATGTTTAACTTGATCACCAAAAGGTTAGTTCCGAAGGTGTTCTCAGGAGGAATTCACGTTTGTGAAAGCTTCCTTCCCTGAGCATCCATTTTCAGCCAAAACAAATAGTCGGTAGGGATTTGCGTTTGTAAAACTTCCTTCACTAGATTTTATTCAAGATTCAATCTGTATTGTGGTCGTAATTGTGGTGACATTGACAATGTTTGCTTTGGTCAGCATTTGGAGGAGTAGGAATTCTATGGGGTGTAAGTATGATCTTCGCATTTAGATCTTCCTCCAAGAGTCTGGCTTGGCCAATGTTAAGGGTGATGATTGCGTTCTCATTCTTTTGGACAGGATTTTCTTTCGCCCTAAAATGGCTTTGGAAATCCTTCAGTTCTTCCAGTTGCATGAATTTTGCGGCCCTCTGCCGAAGCTCATCCATGTCCACGGTCATTTATTACACAAGCTGTCCGATAATGGACCCGATCAGAGAGTGGTGACCATGTAATGCATGACAACCTTGAGGTTTAGATTTAAGATATTAAGGGTCACTTTTCCGAATCTTTCCATGAAGGTTCTCAGAGATTTCCCTTTCTCTTTCTCTTAGCAAATTGGGCTCCAAACTATTACCAAAGTGTCAGAACAGCCCATAGATTTGGCTGGTAAACAGGTGAACCAGCTAAGAGTTGCTCCCTTTAGGGAGGTAGGGAAGACTATGCAAAAGATATTGTGTCCGATGTATACAAACTGATTTGCGTGATGTATATGTCAATGTGCTCGTCTGGATCAGTGGAGCCATTGTACCTATCCAGGACAGGTCCGTACCAGTTGGCAGGGAGCTTAGTTTCCATAATGTTTTTCGTGAAAGGATGTCGTCGAGAAGATAGATTGAAAGTGTTTGTAAAGGACATAAGTCTTGACATCTCATCACGTGGGACTCTAGTTTCCTTTCGTGGGAAAGTATGCTCATTTGACCCTGGCAGGTGACCTAGCTCTGCCTCCACCTTATCGGTCGTCTCAATTCTCTACTTCAATTTCGCATTCTCTTAGTGCTTCTAATTCGTCTGCATTCTTCCTCTTCAAGGTTTCCATCTCTTTCCGTAGTTCCAACATCATAGGAATCGGGTCTTCGCGGTTGTTATGGAAATCCTCATGGTGATGCCTGTCTCCCATGTTCCTTATCGTCACCATGTGATTAAACGAGGCTGACTAACCTGGCTTAATCAACAAGTCTTTGTCGGTGCCTAGTTCTTCAATCTGGATTCGGTAACAGGTATACGGTCGGTGCCTAGTTCTAAAATTTGGATTCGGTCGTCTACTTCTTCAATTAGATCTATCCTCTGTCCTGGAAGGGGTTCCTGTAAGTACTCTGATGCTCAAGTCAATTAACAGTCCAAGTATTATAGCATATTCTGGATTAAAGTAACAATACCTTATGTCTTGAGATCATCTTCCTATTTATAGGTTTCCTAAATGGGCTTTAGATTATTGGGCCAGAAGCCCAACTTACTAAGGGCCCCTAGTTGTGTTCTTTTGCGTGTTCTGGTTTATCATCGCCACGTGTTCTTTGTCAGATACACGTGAGAGGGAGGATTTCCACTATCGATTGAAATGCGTAGATATCGATCGGCCTGTACAAATACATAGCGATTGGCCAATGATCCTTCAAGATGCAAATGTAATTTGGATAGGTCAGTCGGTCGGTCCTACAGTATATAACGATCGGTGAGCTAGTACCTTGAACTGTTGTTTGGAATGGTCAGCTGGTACCACATACTGTTGTCTAGAATGATCGGCCGGTCAACTCTATTATTTAGAATGATCGGTCGATTAGTCCGGTATCTCGTATTGTTGGCTGGAATGGTAGGCCGGTCAGTCTAGTAATATACCGAATTTCATATTTCATCGAAAACCCTTACGGCTGAAATTCATCATTTATCCAACTTTTTATTTTACTTTTTACCAAAAGGCTTGGACTGTTGTGCTCGAGTATTATGGCTGCGCTCGTAGTTTTTACCGAACTACATAAACTGTCTTATGCTGCTAGATCGTGACTTTTTGGAACAAACCAAATCAAACATCTAATGTTCTGTGCCATTAATGATATTGACTCTTCTGCATTTCAAGTGAGTTGTACCAAATACTCACAATAACTCCCTTTTCCTCTCAATAATCGACACCTTTTTCTTTCATCAGTTAGTTGGTTGGTTTGGAGTGAATACGAGTAGCTTATGTAATTAATTCCTTCAACTACTACTACTACTACTACGTAAACTGCATTGCTCCATCACCACCTCGATTTCTTCGCCACCACCCTCATATGAAAGGAGGGCAATAAATGTTCCTGCCTTTTATCTCTTTATATATATACTCTTTCAGTTTCACTTTCACATATGCACTAACATAAGGGTGCTGCAGGTACTCTCAATGAATCACTTTCTTGTAGAAAACAGAAGAGTTTTTGTTGCTTTTTCTTTTCTCCAACTGGGGTCATCCTGATCTTTTTGCATTCATCCTCATAGATCTGCACTTTTCTTAGTAAGGGGTGTTTTAATTTCCCTATGTTTCACTTTCTTTTCCTGTTATTTTGGCATTTATTGATGATCAACATGTCTTCTAATCAAAAGTTTTGATGCTAATATAGACAAATAAATCTCTACATTCGTGATGAATAGTTTGTTTTCAATCTACAGAGAATGGCTGCTGGAGTGTACAACCAAGCAATTGGGGCTTTTCAGTCCAATTCTCACATCAACAATTTTAATCATCAGCATAAGTTGAATAATATTGGAAGACTGGTGGTGACAAAGGATTTTATCAGCAGTTACGGTTTGTCAACAAGGGATCTTAGTGTAACTCAATGTATAGCATATCAAACATCTGTGGTTGACTCGGTATCATCCCCTTCAAGAAGCAAAACTAGTGATAGAGACACTAACAAAAAGTCAAGTAAGACAAACTCTTCTCTCAGTTGAGACATTCAATATTGCTGGACATGTTTCAGTGTCAAAGCTTGTTCATGTGGATTGCACCTTGAACTTTGATTGACCATGTTTAGTTGATTGCCACATCCAACAAGTTGGAACCATGGATATCTTCTTACTGCCATTCAATTCTTTGGTACTCAGATGAAGCTGTTTTGATCCTTGTTCGACACGGCGAGTCCTTGTGGAATGAAAAGAACTTGTTCACAGGTTGTGTTGATGTGCCCCTCAGCAAGAAGGGTATCGATGAGGCAATTGAAGCAGGCAAAAGAATTAGCAGTATTCCTGTGGATCTCATATTTACATCTGCTTTGATTCGAGCACAAATGACAGCCATGCTTGCTATGACACAGCACCGTCGCATGAAGGTAACATCAATACTTCAGAGTGTTAAAAAAGACATTAACATATCCACTAAATTTCACTTGAGAAAGTTCTGAGCATATTTATAAGCATGGCCAAACTATGAAGAGGGGAGTTTAACAGTACTTATATAGTTATCATAATCCAAAAAAGAACAGACATATATGCGATATATATTGTTGATATGTATTTTTCTGTTGTACTGCATTAATCTGTAGTTTAAATTATTTGAAGAAATATATTCATTTGCAACAAATGTAGTTTAAACTATTTGTAGTTTAACTGTATTTGACTAAACTATTTGGGATCAAACTTCCTGCAGGTGCCTATCATAATGCACAATGAGAGTGACCAAGCAAGGGACTGGAGCCAATTTTTTTGTAAAGATACAAAAAAGAATTCCATTCCAGTCATAGCAGCCTGGCAATTGAATGAAAGAATGTAGTAATCTTCTTTCAACTTACAATGTTTGCTACTCCTGCTTTACAACCTTGAGTACAAAATATAACCTATTTATGCCATACTTGTTATCATGAGCTACAGGGTCTCAATAAACAAGAAACAGCACAAAGGTATGGGAAAGAACAAGTACATGAATGGCGTAGAAGTTATAACATACCTCCCCCAAATGGTGAAAGTTTGGAAATGTGTGCTGAAAGGGCAGTTGCCTATTTTAGAGACCAAGTATGCTCTTGTTTAGATTTTGTGTCATGTTCTTTTTAATAAAGAATAAAAAAACAACATATTAGTAGCATTACATGATGAAAATGTCCCCTTTTATTCTCCTTTTATGATGTTATTTTCTACATATTCTGTCATTATAATAATTAATAAGTCAATCGTCATGTGTGTTAACCTTATATTGTAGCATCTACAAGAAGCTGATTCTATTGACATTATACTGCAGATTGAACCTCAACTTTTATCTGGAAAGAATGTGATCGTTTCAGCTCATGGGAATTCACTGAGATCCATTATTATGTACCTTGACAAACTAACTTCCCAAGAGGTGATTGGTGAAGTGTTCAGAGTCATCGCAATTTCTAAGTTCACATGTCATGAGTAGCATGATTTATTTTTATTTCTTACATTTTGGCAGGTGATTAGTTTGGAATTGTCAACTGGAATTCCAATGCTTTATATTTTGAAAGAAGGAAGGTTCATTAGGAGGGGAAGTCCAATAGGACCAACTGAAGCTGGTGTTTATGCCTACACTAGAGTATGTGCCTATATCCCTTTTCTACTTCACTCCCTTTTCTAGAAATTTTTATTTAAGAATTGGTATCTGTTGCTTTGAAAAGATGAAATAGCACTTGCTCACAAGAGACAGATGTAAAGTAGTTTCACTATTGACAGCTATGATTTAAAACTACTAGCTTAGAATGGTATTGGTAATACCAGGGTGTGCTTCTATATTAAGCACCTTTTCTTTGTCACCAAAATGTTTCTTTCTAAAAAACTTGAAAGTATAATAATCTACACAAAAAAAATATTCAAAGATGCGTTTACAAATTTTGTTAGGGACCAGATATTATGTTGGTACATTATGTTCGGTTCTTCATTTCCTCAATTCTTTTTAACAAAATCTCCAAGCCACTGATAATGTTATTACCCGGTTACAGCGTTTGGCTCTTTACCGACAGAGGTTGGATGATATGCTTCAATGATGTCTTTCTAAGGTTAGATAATAGATATACACCCACTATTCTTCTGTTTATTCTTTCTTAGTACTCTTTTTTCTTTTTATTATCATTTTTGTTATCTTCGTTTTTCAGGGAATATACATCACACATTAATAAGCTGGATAGTAGAATTACACATGACACGGGTAAAAAAGATTTTATCAGTGTTAGAGTTATATTAATCGTAAAAAATATGGTACAGTTATATTGCATGGAAATCTAAGTGCATCATCTTTTGAGTGTTTAAGACAGTTTCGTGCTAGTGGATTAGAATCTATGCTCCACTCTATTATTGTTTTCATATGGTACAGGAGTAATTGCCTCCATGTGCCTATATAAATAAATCATTAAATCTTAGAAATATCATGTCTAATATTAATTGGAACGTGAATTTTTACTCGACATCTTGAATGTTTTCAGGTTCTCCATGAATTACCGGACTCTGTTTTTCTGATAAATAATTTGATTACTTTTGCCTAATTTTTATTCACTTCCTCCTTCGTTTCCCATGAAAATGAAAATGAATTCATGTTTTCCACTTTTAATATTAAAATAACTTGTTAACTATGTTTTACGTCTAATCGTTTAATCAATGTGGTTGATCGTCTAATATAGAATGACTAACTTGAAGTGTTTGATAGAGTAATACATCTTTCGTCATTAGTTTAAGCGTTTGATCCTTGGTTGTTATTGGATGATATTAGTTTTCATTAGTTAGTCAATGTATATACAATTGGCTCTAAAAAAGGGAAAGTTGAATAGAATCTGAACTTAATTCCTTAAATATGGACACAATTAAAATAATATAAATACAATAAGACAGAGAGATATAGACAAAGATTTATACTGGTTCATTATACAAATAAGGTTACGTCTAGTTTTCTTAAGCAAATTGCTTAAGAGTTTTCACTAAAGCAAGTTTTAACACCTCTCCAAAAAAACAAGTATTTCACACCTTTCCAGGTAACTGAGTTTTAACGCCTCTTCCAGAATAAATATTCTAATATCTCTAAGTGACAAGTTTCACGTCTCTCTAGGAAACAAATATTCTAAACTTCTTCACGTATCCCAGTTTTAATTTCCCCTAAAGATCAAGACCTCTCATAATAAGAAAAACACTCTCAAAAGATAGAACAATTAATGCTCACAAGGTATCCTTCACAACACGAAAAATTTAGAACGGTTGTTTTCTCTCAAAAGTTGATAAAACAACTAGACTCAAAATTAAGCGCTACAACTGTATCGTATTTACACAAAAAGCTTGCTCGTTTTTCATTTGATGCTTTGTTGTTTTTCTCCTTCATATTCAAGACTTTATACAGGTTTCAAATGATAATCGTTTGGCTCTTCTGTGAATGGAATTTTCTTTGTTGTTGAATATTTTTCTTTAAATGTGTTTAATGAATTCTTTAATTCATTTGAAAACATTCTATATGTGTAGCACTTTGAACGTTCAAAGTTGTTGGTCACGTTCTTCACTAGTATTGTTCTTCTTTCATAATCATTCGAACATTATGTACTTCATGATTTCTTCTCTTCAATTCTTCACCACTCATGCAGGTGCATCTTCATCATATTCTCGTTTAGTTTGGAAATATTTGCACCGTTCTTCCAATACAAATATAATTTTCAATAAAAAATGATCAACCAAAATCAATCAGAACTAATTTTGTTTAATGTACATATTCAAACTTTCTTATCTCAACAATTTCAATTTTAATTCATTTTCAAAAACTTTCTAAATCTTGCTTGACGTTGATCGTTGAAGCAACTTTGATTTAAATAAATTCATAAATTACGTCTTTGGATATATATTCAAAATGTAAGTACTAAATTTAGAAATACTCTCTGTGATGACAAATCGTTTATTATAATGAAATGCTTCGTCTGATATGCCTTTTGATTGTTCCGTCTAACGCTCTTTAACATTTAATCTAATGAATTCATCTAGCACGTTCTTGTGCCTTTATTCAACTTATATGACTTTATTTTGTTGCTTCGTCCATGTTTAGTTATGATCGTCTAACAATGTATCAATGTATAAATGTATTGTTTAATCCATTCAGTCTTGCATGATCGTCCATGCAGTGTATCATTTGATTAGCTACGGTTCCTATTTATGTTTTTCTTTCTTCAAACACGTGAGCTTATTATATCCTTTTACTTTTCTTATAGTGTTTGTTATCATCAAAATTGTTATGATATCATTTGATGGATTATTTTGTCCAGTGACTTAACAATTAAGACATTTTGCTATATGTGCCTCAGAGTTAGTTATGTCATAATTAGGTTATATATAGTTCGGTCTTGATAACAAGTTTTTAATTTGTAGTGATTATTTCCTGTAATTCACTCTTTTCAGTTTGAGTGTGTTTTTGTAACTTTGTGAACTATTGCATCCTATCCTTGTATGTGTTCATCACAAACTAGTTAACAAATATATTGTTGATTCTCATCACATCATATGTTTATATGCTAGATAATCCAGTGTTCTTAAGAGTTTATGCGTGAACTTCTTGATTAGAATCTCAACAGAATGGTATATAGTTTTAGTTATGATTCATTCCTCATTCATTGGTGATTAATCACTGATTAAAACCAGTTCCCTTTTATTTGTTTTCTTTTATCGTGAAGAAAATAATGTTGGAACAACTGAATCTAGAAGGGAGGAGTTGAATAGATCCCTAGACTCTTCTTGTGGATAGAGATTAAATCGACTAGTGAACAAGAAAGACAAAAATAAAACAAATCAAATTCATACTAGTTCACCCAAACAATGAGTTACGTCTTCTTTCTTAAGACAATTACTTAAAAGGTTCCACTAATCAATTAAATGATTATACGAGTATATAAATCACTCATAGTTACAATGAGTACACAAACCACTCTTGATTATCCTATCTTAATCTCATCCTAAGACTAAGATCTCAAAACAAATAAAATAAAACTTTCAAAAAGAGTACAAATTGAGCTTACTAGGGTGAATCATTACATAAGTTTCACTCACCCACAAAGAACACTTAAAAGCTAAATAATATTACAAGGTTGTATAGAACTTGTGTAATAGTTGTATTGGCTTACGTTCTTCTTCTTCTTGATTCCTGTATATAGGCTTTTGAAGATGATTTTTGCTTTATCATATTTATTATGATATGATCTCCTATTAAAAACTTTGTTAGCTATGTTGATTTGGCATTGTATCCCTTAATGTGTGATGACTGGAAGCTTGAGGTGCACTACAAGAAAAAAACTATTTAGAGACTAATTTTTAGCTATCAAATAAAATGGTTGTTAATTGTGACCAAAATAATCACCAAACTAGGTTTTGATTGCTAAATAACTACAAAAATAAAAGTAGTGATTGAATTTAGTGACCAATAGATAATTGGTATCTAACATTAACTACCAAGATTTTAGTCACTTATACCATTGGATTATAAATTGGTATCTAAAGTAATGATTTACTTACACACACACACACACACGCACGCGCATGCGCACGCGCACACACGCACGCACACACACACACACACACACAGCTCTTCTAATGTTTGATATCATTAGTCTTTATAGGGATTAGGCCATCTAGAGTCCCAACAATTTTTCCCTTTTTATGATTAACAAAATTTAATCAAAATAGATAAAGAACATATAAACCAATCAACAAAGTTATAAGAGAATATGCACAACTTGAATTAAAAGAATGCTAATTCAATATATGATATTTGTATAAATGTAACATAAGACGGATAAATATAGATAATTTTCAAAAAACATGAAAGAGGATTTTATGTAAAACAATTTTCTCCCCCTTTTTTGACAACATCGAAAAGACGAGGAAAGACATCGTGTTTGCGGGGCAGGTGATAATGATGGATGTTGTGAAGTAGGTTGTCTTGGTAAGGCTAGGGCAACAAGTTGAGCATCAAATGTTTGTGTATGAGCTATATTCAAAGTCTAAAGAAGTTGGGTGAATGATCTTTAAATTTGTCCAGTAAAGGTAGAAGCAACATGATCAATCCTTTGTGCTTGATGTTTTTCCATAGCTTAGAGCCACTCTAATGTTGCTAGATGCTCTTTTCTCAACATGTCTTGAATCATTAGTTGAACAATGTCAGCAATATCAGTTGGTTGCACACTAACAAGCACAACTTGAGTAGGCTCAATGCTTTGGGAGTTGGAAGGTGAAACTTTTGGTATAATGACTAGACAATGATAATCCACTTCCTCATTTACATGTTGTTGCACTAAGGCTTCAACAACAACTCTTGCTTCTTCATCTTCCTAGCTTGTTCTTCAACTAAGATTTTGGCTTCTTCAAGTTTCTTCTCCTTTTACCATTGTGCTAAAAGATTTACTTTTATCATCTCTTTTAGTTGTAGCTATATACGCTTCTTCTCAACTCCATCTGTTATCTTTTGGTTAAGCTTTGACATGATAACATATAAAGGTGTTGTGTTTAGATCATAAAAGTTAGTTACCTTCACACTATATGGAATGTTGATCAGCATCTTCCGAAAGGCAAAACCAAGTTCTCAGAGGAAGAGCATGGTTACATCGTTGGGAGAAAATTGCTAAATAGGTAGTAAAAAATATAAGTATTCGTTTGGACTGTAGTAGACATTCTCGATTTGGGGATGTTTGGAGCATGAGACTAGCTTAGTATCATTATACAACTTTTTTCCCAAGTTTGGATGGCTTCAGCTTCGGTGAGATACTGTCTAAACCCTTCTTTTGTAGAGAAAACATAGCTCTAATCTTGAAGTTTGGCCTTAGGGCTAGCTCTGGATGGTTAGACTTGAACAGAGATATAGGATTCCTTTATAAGCTTAAACTTCTTCATATTTTGCATTGACAATCATAGATAAACACGGTTTGGATACGACTTGAAAATTATGTAAGGCATAATTCTCATAAAAGATAGGATGAACCGTCATTTAATCCTTCACAAAATATTGCATATAAATCTTTCCTATGCATTTAATGATGTCCTCCCATGGAACATAAAATCGAGGTGCGGAAGGTGGTAGGTTTTTGCACTATTCTAGTGTAATTTTCTTCATAAATTACAAAAATGGGTGTTTTTTTTATTTACTTAAATGAGTAAGTCTTGCCATGGGGATATGACTTCATGTGCAGAATTTGTACAGTAGTTGAACGACTTCAGTGTGTCACTGAATGATGTAAGTCTAAAGAAGTATCTTAGCTTGATTAAATGTAACACATTTACAACATTTGAAATGATGGAGCCAAGACAATTTTACTATTACAACATAGGAAGAGATGGGAACAAGAAGGTATAATAATGGTTGGACCACATTTTGAAAGAAAAGTGGATTCTTGCATAAGACATCGATAAAAAAACTTCCAATCTCTTCTTTGGTGATGACAACATACACTTGCTGCAATAAATTATTCACAAACAAAGGTAGGGAGGTAGCATCCATAATTGCAGTTGGTCATGTGTACTCTAAAGTGGCAGCAAAGACATTGGAAGATGATCAATCAAAGATAAACACTCATAGAATGATTACCTTTAACGCAAGAAGCACAAGATTTCTGGTGGAAGAAATAGAAAATCTAGCAGAGGTTCGACCATTAGGGCAATTTACAGTCTGATTAGATGAATTATAGTGTGATTGTATGAAATTCCAAAAGTCTTACTTGATATGCTCCAACATCCTTGTTGGAATGCATACATGCACACTACAATTTTTCTTATGTACATTGCTCCTACATACAAAATGGAACAAACTTCTCAAATGTATTATGAGGGAGGAGAACTTAGGAATAAAGACTATTAGCCACCTTACATTGGGTATATATTATACCCTAAAATGAAGAGAATTTCAAATGGTGAGTCGAAATCAAGTTAGATAAGGACTAAAATGGACATTAAGAAATAACACATTCGTAAAAAAATATGTTCTAGTATCTCACACCTAATCACACTAAAAAATATGTTTAGTATCACTCAGACATCAACTTCACACCGTTGATCTATGTTTTTTAAATAGATAGTATTTAATGTACCATGTTCTCAATTGTTTGATAAATTTTAATTTTTTCTATTACTCTCTTTAACCTAAAATTCATTATTTAGCTAATTATCATATAACAAATATAATTTATTAATTACAAATAACATTTAAGAAGAAATTTAAATTTATAAATGACAATTTACATTCAATTTACATAAAGTCTTAATAATGCTCCACAGATTGTTCAAAATGCACTAATAATCTAAAAAATGCACAGTCTGATGATGAGAATAAGAAAAATGAAGTTTTCAATAAAAAAAAAATTGGAGAAGACATATCAAGAAGACAAATTAACGAATATAAAAATGTAATGAATATAGAAGAAAGTTTCCTACATGAAAAAAAAATATTGAAAAGAGACATAGGTTAGAATAACCTTATTTGGCAAGTTTCTTCATGGTTTTGTATGTTTATTTTCTAAAATAAGTCTATTGTAGTTTAGAATAAGGAAACCCTAAGGAGACTATATGTTAGGAGAAATCACACATCCTCCTTTATGGTATGAGTGGTGCACCTCTTAAACCTATATATGGAGAATCATGCCTTTATGTAAAGACACACTTGAGAAATAGAAAACCATTTTAGTTTTCAATAACTTTTGAGTTCTTTTGTGAGTGTTACTTGATTATTTGATTATTTGATTTTTTTCTAAGTGGCCTCTCCTTCTCTTGCCTTCTTAGAGAACTAAGCAGAATTCTAAGGGGCCCTTCAAGAGTTTTAGCCACTCATCTTTGGGTGCGTACACTTGGTAAGGTATTACCGTCCTATTTTACCCATATTTCATTTTTTTCATATTCACTATCTTCTGTTATTTTGTTTCATTCCAATTCTTGCAAGCTATTTGTGTTCTTGTTAGGCTTCCATCCCTTACATCTTCTAACCCCTAAGATTGACAAGAACCACCAAAAATAAAAAAGGAATCAACTCAGTCACACTCTCAACCACATCCTTGTATTTCTCTAGGAAAACCAAAAAACCTGGGTAGCTTCTCCCAGCTAAAGGTCATGACCTTTAGGTGTTTTTCTATCCAAATCACCTCTAAAATTTATGAAACCTTGTTCTAACTCTTCCTTAATAATTTTGCAATAAAATACCACAAAGAAACTCCTAAAGAAACCATGGAAGACAAGCAAGAATTACCACCCTTCATTTCCATAGCTTCCCCAAACCTTTAACCTTTCTCGATCACACAACATTGAACAAGTTGTAATACCGCCAACCTCAATACATGGATCACAATCTAACTAGGTATGATGCTATTGAGATATTAATTGATGTCCTTGTATCTCAAATGATAGCTTGTAGGTCTCAATTCCCTATTGCAAATTATTGAACTGCACACTAAGTTTACAAGGACTACAGAAGGAATTATGATGCTTCTAAATCCACCCATTATAAGCTCTTCCACAAATCCCAACCCCATCTTTCGACTGAAACAATACTTTTCTTCAAAGGACTTATCCAATGAGCCACTATAATGGAAACTTAATATAGTTATTGCCTAACTTACAAATGTTGCAACCCTAAGAAATGACAATCCAGCATAATTGGTCTTTCAATTAGTTACTTCATAGAATAGAAAAATTACTATAAATGATAAAAAAGTCACAAGAATCAATCACTAACGTCTGATTTGAGTTGTTAATAAAAAAAATTCTATAAAACTATACAAATCAATGTTGATGCACATGTCGAACAAATGATCAATCGTTGGAAAAATATTCAAATTCTTCAACCCAAGCATATAGTGTGAAGTGAGAACAATCATGGAAAAATATTGAATTGTTTGTCCAAACCAAATATTTACATAGGTTAACACCTAATAAAATGATTTGTGACACATAAGACCATACCTATATAGATTAATACAACATAACAAGATATGTACTTGATTGAATGCATATCCATATTTTTTTTTAATAAAACTCATGCTAGCATAGAGCCATATATAAAATTTATTCAAAAAGGAAAAAGAAAATAAAGACCATAGGGCTAGACTAAACCCATGGAAAGAAAGAAACATAGAATCACCAAACCAACCCACAAGAAAAGTATGAAAAAGCAAAAAGAACAAAACTAAGGAAAACCAACAAGAGAGGTCTACCCCTCAAATTAATAAACAAAAAAACAAAATAAAGAAAACCAAGACTACGGGGTCACTAAGGAAAGGTGAAGAAATACCCAAGAACCCAACAACAAAAACCCCACCGTTATTTCCTTTTAAATACCCACTCTAATATGTTTTTTAGCAGCCTTGGAAGCATCATTCCTCGATCATCCTAGTTTTCTAAAAATCTGAACACACTCATCCAACTCATTCCAATTATTAAATAATCCCTACTCCATCAGATCTTCCCAACGTACACTCCTCCTCAAACTTAGAAGAATGAGCCTGAACCAAGGAAACAACTTTTGAAGCATTTATAGGAGGCCTACCAAGTCTAGTAATTATCTAGACAAGATTATCATGTCCATCAGTTTGAGTTAGAAGTCTCCTCCTTCAAAATCAAATTAGCCCACTTCTTAGAAATCAAACTTTGCTCCTAGTGAAACTCGGGAGCAACATTAATAAATTATAAAGATTTTCTATCCATCTCTTTTCTTTGTTCAGAAACCATTTCACTATGTTACAGAGAATTTCCATCAAGAATAAAATTCTTGCTCTTAATGAATTACACATGTATTGTCTATACCTATTCTAAAGCATTATGCTTATCAAGACTGTGTATCCATTTGACTTCAATTATGTTTTGTCAATTTCACGTTTTTTCTTTCCAAAGCCCTTTAACTCTTAAATAAATTAAATTTTAATTAATTTTCACCAAATATTTAAATTTTATTTATCAAATACCAAGGATATATGTATTGTTGAAATAAGTTTTTTCCCAATATTATCATTGATTTAAATTATACTTACAAATTTTTAATATTAATAATTTAAATTTATGTAAATGTAAATTAGAATTAAATCTAATCATAAATTTTACAATTAGATTTATTAATAATAAGCTTAATAGTTTACATGTATTAAAAAATATTTTAAAATTATTATATAAACTATTATATATTTTTAAATATTTTTTCAAAAAAAAAAAACTGCATAGAAACCAATTTACTAGAAACAAGTATACTCTCTCAAATAAAATGCGCAAGGATTTACTCCAGAAATACCAAGAAAAAAATTCAGAGAACATCTCTACTAAACAAATTCTAATCAAAATTCACAAAAAAAGGAAAGCAAACTAATTAATGAAAGATAAAGAGAACAATAATGGAGAATGAAAACATAAATACTTTTCCATTTTGAAGAGTATTTTATTATACTCGTATTTGCTTCCACAATTATTATTAGCCCCTGAAGTGTTTTCCTTGTATAAAGAGAGTTGTTACAAACTTTTGCATTGGTAAATTTGAAAGTTAAATAGAAAATGTACTTTAAATTGTTATATTTAGAATCTATAATTACATTTTCAGATTGAATGTTTTGAAAATGTCTTACTAATTTTACAATCCCAAAGTTCAAAAAAATTATTCTGAATTGAAAAATGTGAAACACTCTCAGTAAAGTGATTTACTATATTAGACAATTCAGAACTTACCTCATTCTCTTAATATTGTATTGCCTAAAAAGTTATATTCGATTTTCTAGGAAGTATTATCCATTATAATCCTGAAACTTAGATCACTGCACAATTAAAAAAAAAAAAAAAACTTTGAAAACCAATGTCAGAGACCTCCATAATTATTATAAAATAAAAATGGTAAATTGATCATTTAAAAATAAATATCAATGCAGGAAGAATCGTGGGATGTAGAAAGTATACGAGGAAAAGGGAGAAAATGACTAGTATACGAG
>Ga0099825_1005005_pt1 | contig 17213 bp, 5 predicted proteins | sample SiratroredBW_FD_76838 | JGI IMG/M metagenome (GOLD analysis project Ga0099825, IMG submission 76838) | Root nodule microbial communities of legume samples collected from California, USA - Siratro red BW | ecosystem: Host-associated > Plants > Roots > Nodule | place: USA: California | collected...
ATTTATATATGAACTTTTATACGAATTTAATTTTTATATAATAAGTCTGGATAGAAATTCGTATGTAATTTCATACAATGTTGATTTTTAATATGGATTATATTATATATGAATTTACATACGAATTAAATTCGTATGCAATACTTTAGAAAAAAAATCTGTATGTAATTTCGTATGTAATGTTGATTTTTAGTATAAATTATATTGGATATGAATTTACATACAGATTAAATCCGTATATAATATCCTGGATGTAAATCCGTATATAAAAATCTCTATGTAATGTTGATTTTATATAGGGATTTGAATCTGTAGATAATTTCATATGTAATGCTGATTTTACATACGAATATAAATCCGTAGATAAAATTCTGTATATAATATAAATTTTACATACGAATTTTCATTCTTATGTAATTTTCAGATAATTTGACTTTTTTTTTTGTAGTGAGTGTGAATCTATATTTATTCAATTTAATAAACAATCGTGCGAACACCAAAAGCGGGTGAACTACGCTCTCCATGGAAAACTTTTAGTTGATAACCACACATGGAATAGAACCCTTTATTAATTATTGAGATGATATTTACCGTTAATGTGGACAAGAACATAAACGGAATTTTATCACATGGTGTGTTTTGAAAGCGTGTGAGGAAGGCCAGTGCAGTTAGAGAGTTGCGTTCCGAACACTGAATCACGGTTGCAGAGGTGGAGTAGTGTGCGCATTTGGTGGAAAACTTTTGTGCATAGAAAAAAGGGACTACCACTTCGACTACTGTACAACTAGGTATACACTGTCCCATTTGGTTATGATTAATTTGGTTTGAGTTTGTTATAATTTTTGGTTTCGATTTATGGGTTTAGGAATAGGATTGCGTCTTGAGGTTTTACGATTTTGAATAATTACTCGATAAAAGCGTCAAATGGTTGGATTGTGTTCTGTTCAAATGTGATTGCCTGTTGGTTCTGAGTTTTGATTTTGATTTCATGGTTTTTTATTGGGATTGCCTTTAGGGTTTTTCGTGATTTTGACTTTCTTGTTGTATGGTTAGAACGTAGCTGGTGCTCTTGATTAATTTGGACTGTTGTATAGCAGAATTGTAACCTGCCTTTGATTTTGGCATTTTTTTACACAATGCAGCTATCTGTCACAGTGCTTTATCTTATTCTCATGATTCATCCTTTTCAGTGGCATAGTTTATTGCTCCTGGTTTCAAATTTCCATGTGAGATTGTCACATAGATCTAACAATATATTATCCTTGCTTTTTAGGTTTTACCTTAGACAATGATCGATTTTCTTGATGCCCAATTTTGATGTATTGGGAATGTCATTTTCTTGGATGTTTATAAAAGATATTTCATATTATATTTGTTTTGTTGACTACTACTTTAGCATTTGTTGTTGCTTAGCATTATAGAAGAAGAAATTACGTAATTTAATAATGTTAGCTTAATCTAAGAATATTGTTGTAGAATCAAAATACCTATGATAAAACGCCTAAAAATCTACTTACAAAGAACTCTCAGGCATTCAAAATCTTTACTTACAAAGAACTAAAGTTGTCTCTCACCATTTCAGTCAGGCCAATAAAATAGGATGACTTTGGTTTTGTTTAAAAGGTAATTAAGTAACTTTGAAATATTGCTTGATCATCATATCCATTTGATTTTTCTCTTCCTTTTCTTATCAGTGAAAACTTAACAATATTATGATGGGTGATCAAGGATTACTAAAAGATGGAAACTAGCTGCTATAGAAGTTCTTTCAGCAGAATCAACTCAAAGAGTGAAAGAATTTATGACAGATTAATGTGATTTCAGAAATAGAGCTATGACAATTTGATTAAGTTGTATGGTTGTTTTGTGTAATGGAATAACCAAATATTAGTCTACAATTTTCTTAAGAACAATAGCCTTGCGCAAACCCATTTAGGTAAATGCTTTTGTAATCTTGTGGTAAAGTTTTTTATATACTTAATATGATATTTTTGTTCACCTTAGTTTTAAAGAAGTTGAATTGTAACTATTCTAATTATATTAAACTTAATTTTAAAGAGGTTAAATTGTAATTATTATAACTATATTAAACTGGATGTTTTGAATAAATATTAAATAATATTAAGTATAATATCATTATTATTTAAAGACTAATATAGTGATATTTTTTTATGTTAATATATTTAGTCATTAAATGAGTTTTTATATATTTATACCTGATAATTGTAATTATGATTTGTTGTATAATTTTTGTTTGTAATGATTGAGTTAATTTTTTTCGGAAGAAATGAGAAATTGAAGTAGAATTTGTGAATATAATTTGTTGTTAATATATAATTGTTTAGATTGATATCAATTGCATGAGAAAGGATCGCATTTAATGCACATTTGACTTTTTATTATTTGACTGTTTATGATTACTTCATGACTTTAGAAATTGTCTTAAAACTAAGCAGTTAAGAAAGACATTGTTAAATACATAAATGAAATGTCATTGTCTTATCAGTAGAGAAATTGGTTTAATGGTGGAGAGATCTATGTGTTTAACTATCTATAGTTACCTGTTTAATTTAGAAGAACTTTTTGAATACCCAATCCAGTAGACAACTTTGTGTCTCCTTCAACTTCATAACAAAAATTCTTACATCTTTTGCACCATGGAATTAATCACAAATGTATCTTAGGTCACTATGGACCAATTACCAAAAACATGTAGCAAGGGATAGAGGTTCTGCACCATGACCACCAATGCACATGCAAGTGTTTAACCTTGTGTATATAAGTGTTTAATTCAGAAGAAATTTTTGAACACCCAACCCAGTCACCAAACATGCGCCTCCCTCACCTCCATAACTAAAATCCTTACATATTTCGCACCATGAGATTCATCACAAGTGTGTCTTGGGTCACCATGGACCGATTACCAAAGACATGTAACAAGGGACATAGGTTCTAGACTATGACCACCACTGCACATACAAGTGTTTAACCCTATGTATATGAGTATTTAACTCAAAAGAACTTTTTGAACACCCAACCCAGTCACTAAAATTGTGCCTCCCTCACCTCCATAACTAAAATCATTACATCTTTTGCACCATGGGATTCATCACACGTGTGTCTTAGGTCACAATAGACCAATTACCAAAGACATGTAGCAAGGGACAGAGGTTTTCGACTATGACCACCACTGCACATACAAGTGTTTAACCCTGTGTATATGAGTATTTAACTCAGAAGAACTTTTTGAACACCCAACCCAATCACCAAAATTGCACCCCCTCACCTTCATAACTACAGTCCTTACATCTTTTGAACCATGGGATTCATCACACGTGTCTTGGGTCACCATGGACCGATTACCGAAGACATGTAGCAAGGGGCAGAGGTTCCGGACTATGACCACCACTGCACGTATAAGTGTTTAACCCTGTGTATATGAGTGTTTAACTTAGAAGAACTTTTTGAACACCCAACCCAGTCACCAAAATTGCACCTCCTTCACCTCTATAACTAAAATCCTTACATCTTTTGCACCATGAGATTCATCACAAGTGTGTCTTGGGTCACCATTGGTCAATTACCAAAGACATGTAGCCAAGGATAGAGGTTCTGCACCATAACCACCACTGCACATACAAGTGTTTAACCCTGTCTATATATAAGTGTTCTGAAAGTCGTTAGCAGTTAATCACTTAAATACACATGGTTAAACAAATAAATGTAGAGTGTGGTTTTTGACCCAGAACATGTGTGTGAGTTGGTTCTTGGGTATGCACATTGTCTATGGTGATTGAGAAGGAGTAAAACATGTAAAATTGTTTCCTTTTTTAATTGTTTCGTATGTGCATAATTATTTCTACTTCTTTTCACTAAATATTTTTATATTTATAACTTCATAATAAGTTCACGCTATGTATTTAATATTTTTCTTAATTTTTATATCAATCTTGAAGTCCTACCTATTTTAAAATTGATCTCAACTAGCATGTTGGTTCAAGTGGTTAACTAAAGTATAATTTGTCTCAACATTATTGTAATTTAAAGAATAATGGTAGCTTAAAACTCAAGGACTAAAGCTCTTTCTTTTTATTTGTCCAACCACTCACTACACACACAAAAATTATTACAAATTATAAACGATGTTAAATACAAACGTAATTACATTTTTGTTTATTTTACATGAGTAACTATTAAACTAACATCGCTTAGTGGCCATTGGGCTATTACAGAACCAGGTGAATGAACTTACATTTAAAATGGAACAAGTTAAAAAAGAAAACCTTTGAAGTCTGGGACACAGTTTCTAGAGACAAAACATCAAATAAACCATACAAGCAAACATGTAGCATAATAGAGATTTCAAGCATTAACTAATTACTTCTACATCCCAAGCTTAGTACATCATAACAGCCTCTTATGCTTATTCTATGCAGTGTCCACTAATAAACCAATGTGTTTCCTTTCATTCTCTAACATTGCCATATGGTCTTTCACTACTCTTGCCCTCCCAATCTTCTTTTCCCACAACCATTTTATCTAGAAATATGCATAATTGAACAAACTACAACTTTTTAATGTGCATGAATGTGAAAAAAAGGGAAAAGGAGACATGTGTATGCCAGAACCCAAATCTTTCATCAATTATTGTATATAGAAAGGCTATGATTTAAGCAACCAAATAATAATCAAATATTAGCAAAGAAGAAATCATTAAAATATTAACAAAGAAGAAATCATTAAAGTTGGCTCGATTAATGAATCTAAAATTTTTTGAGTTGTAGAGGTAACAAGATATACAGAAATCGGGTTATATGGTAAAAAAAGGTTTAGATTTGATTTAGACTTCTAAAGTGGAATCTGACAAGAGTGCATATATTTGGATCTCAACAAAATAATAATTATAATATAATAATTATAATAATCCTTATGGTGCAAAATAGAAAGTATAAACACGTCACTTATTTTTCGTAAAAAAATCGTATTATTATATTATAACCACAACACAATAAATTTCTCAAGATTTTTCATGTCCTTTAAATTTTTTTTATGAATTTAGTATTATTATATTGTTTAACAATTGAATTATTTTTATATATTCTATTTGTCAATATTTCATATAGAGTTTGTTTGATACCCATTTAAAGTTTTATGAATTTATTACTATTATTTTGTTTAACACAATTTAGTATTGAATTTAATTTATTATAATAACAAGAGATTAATTAACCTAACTTTCATTGAGAAACAATTGTACATTTATTTAACTTTTTTTAAAATCTCCTAAAAAATTAATTTAATTAGATTAATCAAGAGAATAAAAAGTAGAAGGAAGAATAGAAAGTTTAAAATAAAAAATAATATTGTAAAAAATATAATTAATATTAAGCTACTCTCTCACACAATAAATATACAAAAATTGACAGACATATCTTTTAATAATTTTAAAAATGCATATAGTATCACACCACAAAAAGAATATAAAAATAAAAATTATATTTTACAAAATTATTCCCATATCGTTTTCCTTAATAAATGTTTGGGTAAGAGATAAATGAATTTTTAGTATGGGTGAATTTTTTTTTTTTGCATAATCCATAAATGAATTTTGTGTATGGATGAAGCCAAACGTATTTAGGACTAAAACTAGATCAGGGAGTGAGTAAATGAGTATTGATTTTCTTTATTAGGAAATTTCATAAAACAATTCTGGCAATTGCTTCCTGCACCCTCCATTTGCTCTTGCACCCATCATATTTTTAAAATGCCAGTATTGCCTCTGTCAATTTATTTCAAAGAAGGAGGTGGCACGTTTAAGTTAGCAGTTCAGAACTCTCTTGGTGGCACGTTCTTGGGTGGTAATGATGCTTAGTTCTTCGTCCATGGTTCTTGGTGGTGATTCGAGGTAAGGGAAGGTGGTAGGTGAGGTATGGTTATTTTATTTTCTCAAATTTAGTGACGTTAGTCCTAAATACATTTTCCGTTATCGATATACAAAATTCATTTATGGGTTATATCTAAATTGACTCTAAAACTTACTTTTATTTCAAATACATCCCATTTTACCCATATGAAGAATTGTTTTGTGAACATCAACCAACAAAAAGAAACGTCACTCGATAATCAAAAATAAAAAATAAAATCATACAAAATTCATTTATGGGCTATAAAAAAAAATCAATACTTAGATATAGACTCTAAAACTTACTTTTATTGCAGATACATCCCATTTTATCCATATCAATAATTGTTTTGTGAATATCAACAAAACAAAAACAAACGTCACTCGATAATAAAAATAAAAAAATCATACGCATAATAATACACATATAATTTGATTATTTTAATGCCATAATCAATTATGGCTAAAAAAAATCTATATAATCAATTATAGAACTTTAAATAATCAATTATGGCTTCAAAAAATTAAGTAAAATTGATTATGCACGTATGAGGATAATCGGTTATCACTCATCTTCTACCTATACACACCCCACGGGGCCACACTTTCACTGAAACTATATTCTGTAAGTAACCTCTGCTAACATGACAATTCACTAGTAGAAAAAGCGTTTTATACACCGGTTTTAGAAGACATTTTAATCGGTTTTCAGAACTGATGTACATGTAGGAGACGTAAAAAGTTCTGGACTTTTTACGTTGATTCTATAACTGACATACATAGTATGTGTGTATATTACATCAGTTGATAAATAAATCATTGACGTAAAATACCAATCTGAATAGTACTCAGGAGCATATACTACGTCGGTTGTGACTCAACCTTCGTATTTTCTATCTTATTATGTTAGTTGGGAGCCCATAATCGACATAATATATCTATTTTTTGAAAAAGAAAATTCTAGAATTTTTAGAATTCTTTGATAAATCTCTAATCCATACAAGGAAGCACTACAACAATTTTCAATTTTTTTTGACAAGTATAAATAGGTGAAATAGAAAAAAAATATGTTAAAAAAAATATAAAAAGTAAACGATGGAATTTTAGAAAATTTTGGATTTTGAATCCTCTTTAGGTATTGCCCATAAGATTCGTTACGTCGTTTCGAGCAACTTTAATTTCTGGAGCGTCTCAATCCGAGCTCTCTATCAAAGTTATGGGCGTTTGAAGTTTTTTTGCCCTAAATTTTTTAAACCCTATACAATGTAAGAACTCTACCATCAAATATACACTAAATCAAGTTGTTGATAAAACAATTTGGGTCAAAAGTAGATTTCTAACTATTTTTAATGAATTTTACAAAATTGTTAACCTATTGCAAAGAGAGGCGGCAAGGGATGTTAAACCAAGCTTTCACAACGGTAGAGAAAGGCTCATGCATCAAGTGACAAAACTCAACCGAGACAACCGCAGAGCTTGCGCACGCCAAATGAACCATAGCAAAACCAGTGAACACCATGATACAAATGAAAACCAGTGAGAAGAAAAAGCGGCATCACGCGAAACGAATTTTACAACGCGAAACCGTGAATACAATGGATGAAATCAAGTGAATGAAGTCAATGAAGGCACGTGAAACAACTTTGAGCATATAAATGGCATAGTGAAGGAGAAAAACCAGCAAAGCGCTTGAAAGTGAAAATGAAGGAGGCAAACTGTAAGAAGAAATAGTGGTTGAAATGTTAAAATAAAGGATATTACGTTAGTTACAACTCAATAACCGACGTAGTATCTAACCTTAATTTAAACTCAAGAGGACATATTACGTTTGTTGGAAGCTCCCAATCAACGTAATACGTGACAAATTGTACCCAATTTTCTCCAAAATCACTTTGGCGCGTACGAGGGAGATACTACATCGGTTGGGAGCTCTTAACAAACGTAATATGTGACCAACTTTACCCAATTTTCCCTAAATTTATTCTTGCGCGCACGAGTAAGATATTACGTTGGTTGACGTAATATGTGACTAACTTTACCCAATTTTTCCCAAATTCACTATCGTGCGCACAAGAGAGATATTGCGTCGGTTGGGAGCTCCCAACTGACGTAATATGTGACAAACTTTATCCAATTTTCTCCAAATTCACTTTCGTGTGCATGGGAGAGATAATACCTTAGTTGGGAGCTTACAACCAACGTAATATGTGACCAAATTTTACCCAATTTTTTCCAAATTCATTCTCAAGCCCACAAGAAAGATACTACGTCGGTTGAAAGCTCCCAAACGATGTAATTTTGCTACATACTACGTCGGTTGGAAGCTTCTAACCGACATAGTATCTTCTTCGTCATTACAAAGTTTTTAAATTTTGAATTTTTATTTTTCAATCTTTTTTACATCGATTATTTGTGAAATCAATATAAAATATATAGCGTTAGGTTTTTGTAAATCAACATAATAGTTCTTCAAATATTTACAAAATTATCACTTTGTTTTCGTTTACGTCGATTCCTTTTTAACTAACATCTTTTCTTATCATAGAAATCCATTTTTCTACTAGAAAATCTCTTCATTAAGACAAGAATTCTCTCCCATAAGTCGTTGATGATCCATCCTCGTCACCTACTTAAACCAAACTAAACAATCCTTTTACACAAACAATCCTCTTACATAATAATGCACTATGATATCCAGTGTTTTATGAGTTATTTTTTATATTTTTTTTATGACATTGAAAGTTTTGAATATGAGACATTTAATCTGTCAGAAATTTAGAGGTGACATTATTATTTAATTACTTAATTCGATGTTCAAGCTTAATTCAAATATATTCACTTAAGTTTTTAAATAAAAAAACACAATTCAACCCAATTAAGTTTAATTAAATCAAATTAAAAATAATATTCATTTAATTTGTTTTAGACCATTTACCTTCCTAATTCTTATAATTTTCAAAGGGTTCAAAACAGTTGAACCCTTCTGTCATACTTTGTTAATGAAAATTAAAAAATCAAAATAAGATTTAAAAAAATCCAAATTTTATAATGCATAAAAACAATTGTAAATTCAACATTTTTAAAAATTTCAACAAACTCGAACGTTAAAAAAATAATATCGTAATATTAATTTCAAATAATTTACTCATTGTGAAACACCCTTAAACTTAATCAAACACACAATTTAATTGTATAAAAATAAATTACATACTGCAATTTAGTTGTTAAAACTCATTCTATCTATCATCCTTATTTTACATTAGGTTTCAGTACTTAATATAGAATTCTAAAATACAATACAAAGTAAAGAATAAAGATGAATTACAATATTAATTTTTGGATTTTGTAGAAAATTTTCATAAAAAAAATAAACTTGATTAAATAGTAACTTTTGAAAAAAAATCGTTCTTAATGATTCTAGAATCAATTCATAGGTTTTTATTGCCAATCAATCCATTTGGAAATAAAATTACAACAAGAAACATCATAGTAATGTAGATAAAAAAGTAGTTACAACAAAATATTTAAAATTTCATACAATCAAGATTTGAAGAGGAAAATGAAGTATTTATGGAGTAGAAAACTCAAGACTAAGATAAATTATCTTAAATATTTGATGGAAGTTGGCTTCAATTTAAGAGATTAGAATGAAAGAGGTGAAAGTGAAGTAAGAAAAGGTTAAGAAGAAGAGATTCTCTTATATTTCTCCAGGAGTGGTCGTGAGAAAAATCAATTCATTCTCACATCTTTTTACCATGCATGTGTCGTAGTTAATGAAAATATTTAGCAAAGATTATCTGCACAATTTTCCATTATTACAATCAAATTAATTATACTAAAATTACTAATAATTATAAAATATTTGAAAACTAAAATTTAAATTTTGAATAACGTTTTCTCATAGAAATATTAGTTTATGCAATAAAATATCTAAATCTCTACTTAAAATAATAAAATTCAAATTTTGCAAAATACGTAATTTCAATGCATAAGTAGATTAATTATATTCACACAAAAAACAAATATTAAATTAACTAAATTACAAACTTAATAATATAATTGCAATAAATAGTTTACATCGAAATTAATGACATCAAGCATTGTTTGCTTGATTTTAACCTTATCATTGACCTTTACTTATTCTCAACTACTTGAGCCATGAGTTTGTATACGAAATCTATAATAGATTGACTTTTTATTTTCATTTTATATTTGATGTACTTTTATTCAGAGTTTCTATGTCCTAAGAATAAGGTACCCATTACATTGTATACATGTTTATGATTGATCCAACTTTTTTAAACAAGGTCTATTAAATTGACTTATATTTAATCTAAAGTGTTACTTTATTCTTCTTATTCATTGTTAAACAACTTCTATAATAGCTCAAATGATATAAAACTATCATACATAAAATACCACTTTATTATTCTTGTTTATTGTTAAGTGATATTTTTAGGAACTTAAATATATAAGACATAAAACTATTGTACGTATAACAAAAATTCATATTTAATTTCTCAATAATTTTTGAGTTCTGCATGTACAACATGAATATAACAAATATTTGATAAGTTGAGTTCACTTCTTAAACTACAAGTACTAAAGTTGTTTAGTCTATTAAATGGAATTTTCCCTTTTGAGACTTTTAGGCTTAATTGTTATAATTTTTTTTTGAATGAGGGACAGACAATAGTGCATGAAGATGTGAATAGGACCACTTTTGTTGGGTTTATCTTTTCATATACATTGTGTGTTGTTTATAAGGATCAAGTGAAAGTATGGGTGATTTTTTATTTATTTTGGTTTTGAAGTTGGTTCATAAATGACAAATTGTTGTATACTCATATTATAAAGTTGGAATTTGCTCTGACTATACAAATATTCAACGAAGAAATTAATTTATATATCATGAGAAATTAATAAAAGAAGAATGAAGTAAAATTAAAAATGCAAAGCTCTGTCACGTGAGTATCACGTGGCCATTTCCAAGCTCAAAAAAAGTGAGCCCAACTTCCGTAAAAGCCACACTCTCCAATATCCATTTCCCAACAATAAGAAATTCTTTTGGGCTTCTCTCACACTCCAACACCAACACGATCTCAAAATCAAACAAAGGCATAGAGAAAGAGAGAGAGAAGAGAGGAAGAAAATAGAGAAAAGAAAAACCTTCGCTGCCCGCCAAACGCAATTTCTCCGAAGGAAAAACCCTTTCGCGCTCTCTCCTACCAAATGACACAATCATCCGCGCCTCCGCCTCCTCCGCCGCCGCTGGCGCCACCGACACCGCCACCGCCACCGCCACCGACACCGCCTCCTCCTCAGCAGACCGAGAGCGTCCGAGTGCGCTGTGCCGGCTGCCGCATGATCCTCACAGTGGCGCCTGGCCTCACGGAGTTCGCCTGCCCTACCTGCCGAATGCCGCAGATGCTTCCGCCTGAGCTCATGCCTAGGGAGCGCGCCGCCGCCGCAAATGCGCCTACGACGGTGCCTCCGACGTCGGCTCCGCCCTCGCAGCCTCCGCACGCGCCTGCGCACGGCATTGATCCCACTAAGATCCAGCTTCCCTGCGCTTCTTGTAAGGCCATCCTCAACGTCCCTCACGGCCTCGCGCGCTTCGCTTGCCCTCAGTGCAACGTTGACCTAGCCGTCGATGTCTCCAAGGTGAAGCAGTTCTTCCCCGCCGCTCCTCCGCCGGAAGAAGTTAACGAGGTTTGTCTCCTTTCTGTTGCTTCTCTTGTGCTTATCGACGATTTCGGTAATTGAGAAGTGGCGAACGGGAATGGTGCTATTGGTTTACTGTGTAGTGTGATTCTAGGTTACGGTAGGGTTTCTGTGTGTAGTTTAGTTCGTCCTGGTCGATATTGGGGATATACTATATAAAGTGTGATACTATACGGAGTGTGATTGTGATTGCGGTTGATACTATACTGTTTCCAGTGTGGATGAATAAACAAGGAAGTAGAATATGAGTATGCTTTATGGTTGATAAATACTTTTTTTCGTCTTGATTGTTGCTCAGGAGCATGTTTGGAAAACTTTAGTCGGTCAATACACATTTCATCAGGCTAAACATAAAAGCAAGACTTTGTTTCTTAATGGTAAAAGTTGGTTTCCGTTGAGATAAACAAACACACCAGGAGAAATGCAATATAAAGTGATTGATATTGGGGACAACAATATTAAATGTGATTGTTAAGGTGGTTGATGTTATAATGCTCGTGTGTAGTGTAATTTTAGGTTACATTTGGATTTCTAGTGCACTTCAGTTTGCTTTGATTATTGGACCAAATTGTACAGTGAAAGAAACAATTAAGTTTTGAGCACAGCCTGTCCGTCATTTGCGAGTATGATCTAGAAACATTCAATAAACTGAGGAAGTGATGGAGTCTCAGGAATATAACTAACTGATTTATTGAAATAAGAGAGAATTGCAGGTAGAGATCTGCTACCTTGCTTCACAAAGCATAAGCTCCTAACGATTTCCTTAGAGAATAACCAAGCATGATCCTTAACAGACTCCTCCATCCCTTTTACATACTACTCCCTAACAACTTTCCAGATAATCCTACCTGCTATCAATTTCCTAGATAATCCTATACTAAAAACCAAAACAGTAAAAGATACCAGCTTTCCTAATGGATAGCATGTTCCTGTCTTTCAATTTAAATTTAAATACAAAACAGTAATAAATATCAACTTCCTTAATTGATAACAGATTGCTATCCGTTATTTCTTGTTCCTTCTATTGTAGACTCTCCAAACCGTGTGCCTGCTATTTTGCCTTACAAGCTGGGATCTCCAATGAGAAATATGAGGCTAGGATCAGTAAGACAAGCCTGTCCCACAAAATTTAGGAAAGAAGTCGATTGCTGAAATTATTCTGCTCATGGTGTATTTATATAGGTTATGCCTACCTAGGGGCCTGATTGCTCTTTTGAGTCAATCTTATTTCTATTTTTTTCCTACCTCTATTTTTAATGCGTACTTAAAAATATTTAGGATTCTTGATTCTTTTGCATGTATGTATATCTGTGTATATGTATTTATTCCATATTTAGGATCTTTTCTGTTTTTGTTTTTGAAAAGGAAAATCAATATGTGAACGTACAAGTTAAATAAATGGATTGCCCTCTTACCTCTGATATTTATTTATTTCTGCAGATTTTTGTCTTTGTTAGTTTTGTGAAGGTCCATTGTTTCAAAATATGTTATTTGTACATTTCATTGTCCTTATATCAATATTTTTTTATTTATCATGCATTCAATTAAATCAGGTTGCTGTTGAAGTGGAGCGGGACGAGGATGAAGGTGGCATGGTTGGAGAAACATTTACAGATTATGTGAGTTACTAATGGTCTCCTTTTGAAAGCATAGTTTGCTAGAACTTTGTTTGTACTGATTATTATTTCAGTTGTTATTTCATGTTATGCTAGCACATTTTAGTGGTATTAAGATGTCTTCTTGTGCAGCGGCCACCAAAAGTATCTATTGGACCTCCACACCCAGATCCTGTTGTGGAGACTTCTTCCTTGTCTGCAGTGCAGCCACCAGAGCCAACTTATGATCCAAAACTTAAAGATGATTTAGAGAGTTCAAAGACTTTGTCTTGCTTGCAAATTGAGACATTGGTCTATGCTTGTCAGGTTTCTTCTATGATATAATTGACAATATATGGTTGTGTTTTGCTTTGCCTTTCCTGTGTATGATGTTAGTTTTTATGACAGAGACATCTTCAACATCTTCCAAGTGGAGCTAGGGCAGGATTCTTTATTGGAGATGGAGCTGGTGTTGGTAAAGGTCGAACAATTGCAGGGCTAATTTGGGAGAACTGGCATCATGGAAGGAGGAAAGCTTTGTAAGTTTGGGTCATGGCATCCACATGAAATTATGGTTGTGTTTTGAAAACTGAGATGCTCTGGGACTTTTGTCTTTTTGATGCTTTTGTCACATTTCTAATGATCTTACACAGGTGGATTTCTGTTGGTTCAGACTTGAAGTTTGATGCTAGAAGAGACTTGGATGATGTGGGTGCAACATGCGTTGAAGGTATTTTCCTAGAAAATTTTATACAGATAAGGTTGTATTTATTACTTCTGTTTTGTTTTGATTAGCCTGTTTGCCTGTTAACTTAATTACATAACTGTTGCAAAAGTAATTCTAATTATGGATATTTTTATGCATATTTCTAAACTTTTTGTTTCAGTTCTGGGATATGTGAGGTGTGGGTATTTCTTGGGATACTAGTTTTGCCAATATATTGCACAACATTGGGATTTTGGATGTGTAGTAGGTGGTTCATGGCCGGCGATTTTCAATAATAAGATTAATACTGTTAGCATATAGTGATTCCTTTATTTTTGATCTTGTTACATAAATAGAATTTTGCTTACGCTCCTCTGTTTTGGGAGTCAGATTTGTTATTAACCTCCTCTTGTGTACACTCTTACCTCTAATTTTGCTTTTTTATCCAAAGAATGAAACTGTTCTGCTGTTTCGTTATCATCCTGGGGAAAATTTTCTTTTGTAGTCCATTTCGGGTGTTTGTGTAACTGTGTTGAAGTCTTTAGTTAATTATGGTTATTGTTGTATCTATATCACGGGCTTGTTACAAATTTAAATATCTTTTCTTTTCCCTCTATCCAGTGCATGCTTTGAACAAACTGCCTTATTCTAAGCTTGATTCAAAGTCTGTTGGGATCAGGGAGGGAGTTGTTTTCTTGACGTACAATAGTCTCATAGCATCTTCTGAGAAAGGTCGTACACGTCTCCAGCAGCTTGTACAGTGGTGTGGACCAGGGTTTGACGGTCTTATAATTTTTGATGAGGTATGGAAATATTTTCTAACGTAAATTAGTATCCAATGGTTGTTCAATTTGATAGTTGTTAATTGTTATTTTAAGTGTTTCTTGGATTCAATATTATTCCTCAACCATTTTGTTACTAAGGTTTAAATTGTCCATTGTAGTGTCATAAAGCAAAAAATTTGGTCCCTGAAGCTGGTAGTCAGCCAACACGAACTGGAGAGGCAGTGCTTGATATCCAGGTTTGTTCTTCATTTCAATCTTTTGAATTAGTGGCCAAAGTTTCTATATTGTTTTTGTTTTTATTTGTGAATTTACGTCGAGTGAGTCTTCATTCATCAGGAAGATATAATTTTTTATTGTTTTTAAATATATTTTTAGTTTTTTAATTCCTCGTTCTTTGTTATTTTTATATGCAGTATTTTTTTGAATATTTTAAGTACAGTGAATCTAAATGTGGAGTGTATAAGATAAGTGATAGCTAAGCAGAAAGAAAGATAACAATGGTCTGATTTAATTTGCTTAGTTGATGCAACTTGTAGCATAAGTACAGAGATAAAATGAAGATTCTAAAATTTATATATTTGAATAAAACTCGTTTAAAGCTAGTGGTGGAAAAGAAACATATTCGTTGAAATAAACTTTCATGGACTTGGGTGAGGGACCTTTTTAATTGGCTTTGCATACCACTATGCTACAAATTATAATAAGGATCATACTTGCTATAAATGGCAAACACCATAGCCATGCATGCCAATATGCTAGAGCTTGTAATATGTATCATTCTTACTATAAGTGGCAATTCTTATAGCCATTTAGGCTATAAAGGCCTAAAGCAATGTTTTAGATACCTGATTCTTAAAACCTACTCGTCTTTCATTCCTCAACATAAAAGAAGTTTCCTAATAAATAATATGGTGTCATTTTTGTTCTCATCTAACTTATGGAAGTCTCTCATGATTTAACCAAAAAATCATTTTTTAATAGAGTCTAGTGGTGTGAATTGATAGAAGTAAACAACCATTTTACATGATATGCTCAAATCCTTGCCATGTTTCTAAGATGTGTTGCTAACAACTCAAGATCATTAAATTAATGTTCTAAATTTATGCCTAAGGGAAATAATAGGGATATGGGATTGGATGAGATGTTGATAGGTCCATATACAACCATTCGTTTTGAAGTCTCGAAGTTGTGAAGCTTGTGTTGTGCTTAATTTGTAGCTTTTTCCGGAAAGGCATGGTGCAGTGCCACTATTGCAAGAAGAGAAAAGATGGAAGGAGGCATTGAATTGATACAAAATAATACCCTAAGACCTACTATCCAAAATGCAGTTTCATGAGTCTTGTTTTTTACCTTTCCAAGTGGCAAATATGGCTATTTTATTTTATTTTAAATGGGGTGAGGCAATAATTTGAAATTCGTCATACAGATGCTTCAGTTTTGGCTTTTGGATAAATACGAAGGTTTAAGCGAATGATTTTTTTCCTGGTTGGGGTGTTGATACAATAGTATGTGATGAAGTTTATGAATAATGACACAATTCTAGTGAATTTTAATCCTAATTTGTGAACTTAGTCTACTCTTTGGTACATTATGTTACAGTGAGTCGCATGCTGTGTGTACCTGATGTGTACCATGTATGAAGCTTGACAAATGTCCTTGTAATATTGGTCCTGATATGTTGGAAATTCCATATCGACTAGAGATATGACTAAATTATAATATATAAGTAGATGCAAAACTTCATCGTATAAGTCTGTTTTATAACGTTGAGTTAGGCTTAAAGCGCATTTTCTACGAGTGTATCAGAGTCTTTCTTAGTGATATTCGTTGGTGTATCACGTCACTCCCTATTAGACCAACTAAAATATCTAATTCCTCTTTTTACTATTAGACCACCTTCAAGTATCTAGGTCCATGCATGAAAAGTCTAGTCATTAGTTTGAGAGAGTGTGTTGGAGATCTTACATTGACTAGAATAATAGCCAAATTAAGATATAAGTGGGTGCAAATTTGATTGCAGAAAATTAGACCCTAGAACTCTTAAATGTCTTTATTGGTTATCCTTCTAACATAAAGGGGTACAAATGTTATCATCCTAGATGCCACTTTTTAGAAAGGAATCCTATTTTGTCAGCATTTTTCTTTCGGGGGGGAGAAAACTCTTGAAATGAATAAACTCTCCTTCTCGTCATTATTGTATTTGTTGTTTCAAGATGCCCAAAATCTAAGTGATACAACCACCAGAAATAGGATAGAACCAATTGATAGTAAGGAAGAAGAAATTCTTTGGCAAAAATATCTATGAAGACAATCCACTATAACTCTGCAGCAAGAAGAGTTGTCTGACTTAATGGTGGAGATCCTTGAATGTAATTGTTAGAATCTGTTTTTATTCTGTATTTTATTATTTCCTTATTTAGCAGGTTATAATTGGAGTGAATAATGGTATCCCATAATCATAGGGATTCGGGTGATTAAGTGTTATTATTATACTTCCTAAA
>Ga0099825_1005009_pt1 | contig 17208 bp, 5 predicted proteins | sample SiratroredBW_FD_76838 | JGI IMG/M metagenome (GOLD analysis project Ga0099825, IMG submission 76838) | Root nodule microbial communities of legume samples collected from California, USA - Siratro red BW | ecosystem: Host-associated > Plants > Roots > Nodule | place: USA: California | collected...
GAAAAAAAGTTATTTAGATATAAATTTTAGCTACCAAATAAAATGGTTGCTAGTTGTGACCAAATAACTACTAAATTGGGTTTTGATTGCTAAATAACTACAAAATAAAAATAATGATTGAATTTAGTGGCTAATTAAGTCAAGATAATTGGTATCTAACATTAGCTACCAAGATTTTAGCCACTTATATTATTAGATTCTAAATTAGTCTCTAATTAGTTAGTAAATAATTTTATCATTTTAGAGACTAATAAATTAGTTTCTAGAATCAATTTTTCTTGTAGTGATATGCACAAAATTTAAGAATAAAAGTAAAATTAACAAGAAACAATCTCCCAAGGTCAAGGTATTCCTTGCTAGATGATGTATAAAGATATATGACCTAAGGAACACTTTTATTTGTGTTTTTCTATCCTATGAGGTTGTCCAATATTTTGATCTTCTTGTTTAAGTTCAAACAACTCATCACAAGGCGGTTTTGTGTCAGTGTTTGGCTTAGCTCCAAATAAATATTTTTCTTCAACAATTTCTTACAAATATTTTCTACGAAAGAGTATATCAATGTCTAGTTTAGCTCCAGATAAAGATTTCTCTTTATTCAACTCTCTCTAGGTTTTTCTAAAAAAGAGAAGTTTATATTGATGCCTAGTTCAACTCCAAACAAATATTCACTTAACTTCTCACAAAATGGTTCTAAAGAAGAGGATTTTATATCAATGTCTGGTTCAGCTTTAGACAAAATATTTCTTGCCTTTCTTGTTCTTTTTTCTCTTTTTTCCTTCTTAATCTTTCTATTTAATTTTTCTTTTTTTTATAGACACAACCCATGCTACATTAAGAAAGTAAGATGTTTTATATTTTGTTAGCATTTACATACCCTACTTGTCTCCCATATACTTGTCGCGCTAGTCTTAATAGCTTTCAGGATTTAAACATCTGCCTTTTCGATCGATGCAATTTCAATGCATTCAATGTCCTTTTTTTTCACTTTGCATTAGTTTTTGCTTACTCTATTTTATCACTTTCTTTTAATAAAGCACTATATTCAAAATTAAAAAAAAATATAGTCATGATATAGCATGTCTATGTAGGATTTTGACGGAATGGAGCTAAAGAAGATTGGTGTTGGAGGCGCTATAGTGACGCATTCCATTTTATTTCATTGAGAAGAGAATAAAGCAACAAAGAGCTTAGTCACAAAATGAAATCAAAGAATAAAATAAAAAACAATAGAGATAAGAAAGTAATTCACCATTTGACTCTCAAACCTGGAGCTTACAATTGGCTCTTAACGCGTGCTTTCCAGGGCTTTTGAGGTATTTTTTTTATCAGCAATAACAAATATAATAAATAGAAACACTTTAGGGGTGTTCTAACCCTTATACAAAATAATTCTCCTTTACTCAACTTAACTCTGATCAAAACATTACAAATTTCTATTAAAATCAGTTAGACTATTCTTATTCTCATACATTGGTTGTGTTAGACTATTCTTATTCTCATACATTTGGTTGTCCCGTATTCTTTCTTGATGATACAATGACACAACTTCTCCAATCTTTGAATATCCTCCTCACTCTGAAGTTTGAAATTCCTCTATAGCATTGTATCGCTCATTCATTTTGTTCTCCGTTTCTTAAAGCTTTATCTATAGTTGTATATAAATGTTGCTTGCTCCAACACCTTGCTCATTCAATTCATGATGCTACTGCTCCTAAAACAATTTCCATAGTAGCCTGTTATGGTTCTTCTTGCTCTCTAGTACTATTATGCATATAGTCAACAAAATCCTCCAATCTTCCAAATTATATTGTTTTTCAAATTTGCGCTACCAATATAGTAATTGTAGGTGTGATGTAACACTACAAGAAAAATGCTATTTAGAAACCAATATTTAGCTACCAAATAAAATGGTTGCTAATTGTGACCAAAATAGTCACCAAATTAAATTTTGGTTGCTAAATAACTACAAAATAGAAATAATGATTGAATTTAGTGACCTATTAAATCAAATAATTTATATCTAATATTAGATACCAAAGTTTTAGTGACCTATGTCATTAGATTCTAAATTGGTATCTAATTAAGTAAGAGACTAATTTAGAATCTAATAGTATAAGTCACTAAAACCTTGGTAGCTAATGTTACAGTCTGTATGCATATCTATTGGATTGGGTTACTGCATGGTCCAACTTGATCTAATCCAACTTAATGTTGAATTTTACTTAATTAGATTGAGTTGAATTTTATTTATGATGGGGATGAACTCCACCCAATTCAAACTAATTCGTTCTTATAAAGGATAAGTAATGAGTTTAGTATATATTAACTAAGACACACTATTATATTTGTATTATGAAAAAGTTGTGTTGCATTTTTTTTCTTGTCTTAAATTAGTTTGGATAAACTTATTATAATTTCACTTATAAACTAACTTGAAATTTTGAATTAAGTTTTGTAAAAATCCTGTTGATTTTAATTAGGTTGATACTTAAAATTATAGTTTCTAATAAAAAAGGAAAGTTATTTTTTTTAAAATCTTAACCATTTGATCAATGTGAAAAAGAAAAACAAAAATACAACCTGTCACATCCAAACTTTTATATATATATATATATATCATAATATTCAAATTGTCAATTAATCAGCATATGGGTTTTGTTCATCAAATAATAAGTATAAATTTTCTGAAAATTTCTTCTTCAAATGATTCCTTTAATATTTTCTGTCACATCATATTTTCTCATTTTTGTTCATCATATTTTCTGTCACCATTAATTTATCTAATTCCTATTATAAATTTGACATCAAAATTTTTCAAACAAAATTAGAATAAGTATATATAATTGTATATCTTCAAAACTTATTGTCTTAGACATATTTTTTTACATAACTTAATTTATTGTTATAGTGTAAAATGAATTCACATGCATTTGATTGTTTGTCTTAATAATGGATTGAGTCTAAGTATAGTAAAGTTAAAAAAAAGATTGTTATATTCTTAAAGGATTAGAAAGCTTCCAAATAGTTATTGTATCTCTTTTAAAGAATGACATTAATGTATTCATCTGTATATTAAACTGTAAATAAAAAAGATAATTGTAAAATGAATAGTTGAATAGATGAATGCAAGTATTGTAGTTTTCAATATGATCAACCATTGAGATTGAATAAAACTTAAACAACTCTACATTCCCTATTCATATATGCAATGTATAATTGTTCTCTGTTCCTAGTGTTAAATCAAGTGAATTCCTTAATCATGGTTACCTAAGGATTAAGCAACAATCAATCACATCCTTGACTTATGTTATTCATTCTCTGCATTAAAGATCAATTCACTAGAATAATAAAACCAAAGATTACACTTCCGTTCCAAATAGTTACAATCTGTGGTTGATTTAGTTCAAAAGGTAAAACGTATTTTCCAACATCATTCAGTCCCTAGGATCATCAATAATAGTAATTATGAGTTAAAGCCTTAGAGCACAAAACTCAATCAAGTAAGAACATGTTATACATGCATATATAAATAAGAATGCACCAAAGAGTTACAATGTTATCCAACCCAATCTAAGAATTAATTACTCATCTCATGATGGGTAGGATATGAGAATGAAAGCACTATAGTATTGAGATAATACAACTTTAAGAAATATCTCCATCTTGAGTCCTCTTGTAAATTATAATTTAAAATCTATTTATAGAGCTAAGTTATTGTCTTCCCTCTTGTCCATGTGCTTAGCCTCACGTTTTAGCACTACAGGATTTCTTCATATGGAGCTTTTCTCCATGCTCAACCACACCACAATTATCCACACCACAATTATGGGTTGGATAGAAAATTCTAGGCAGTTAACACAACATTTCTTTGGTGGATCAGCTTTCATCCACAATTGTTAATTTCAAAATTCCTTTCAATGTGTGGTCTAACAATCTAGTTGATTACTTAGATTTGAAGGCTATTGGGAGTCCAACATACTACTATGTATATAAAGGTAAGCTAGAGTCAAGAGAAAAAAGTGGGTGTTTGTGGGCTACATAAAAAGAGTGAAGGGATTATGTATCTAGACGCCATTTGAATAAATGGTGATTCTAAGTAGGAACATGATATTTGATGAAGTGTTCTTGCTAAATATAAAACCTAATGGAAGTTCAAGTAATGTTGATGAGGTTGCATAATAGGTTAAGATTGAAGATTCTCTCACAAAAAACAAGGAGCAATTGTTCAAACCATCCTATCATATTAAAATGAGCTTTCAGTAACAATAGCAATATTTGCATCAATCAATGTCTAAAATTGAGACCGTCTAGAACACTAATCACATTCCATAATTTGAAGGTATGATAAGTTGAACAAACCTTTGTGAGGTACATGTATGATGAAATGGTGTCTTTTTCTTTGAGTGTAGTTGATGAGCTTGAGTTGTCTAAGCTATGAACCTTTAAAGAGGTAATCACTTGTGTATGAAATATGAATTGTGCTGATACATGAAGAGTTCAAATCCCTTTTAAAGAATGCTATATGAGATTTGGTTGAGTTACTAGAAGGAAAAAAAATTAGTGCAAATACATTTTCAAAAAGAAATTGGATGATTGTGTTTGATGTTTAGATTGGATTATCTAAAGTATCCACTATTGTTTATTTTAGTAAAAGACTTGTTTAGTAGTTAATGACTACAATCATGGAGAACATTTAGATTATCATGATATTTACTTTACGATAGTCAAGTACATGTTCATCAAGGTTCTACTTGCTCTAGTAGCAATGTTGGTCATGGCTATAACAATTTAATGTGAAGGATTTCATTAATTAGTAATTTGAGTTTTTATCATAATAAAGTCGTCATTTTTTTGCTGTAGTCTTGGTGCAAATTTATTTAGATAAACCGGGTCTATCATCATGAACAAATCAAATATTACTACCATTAACTTTTACTTTACTTGCACAAAACAGAAAATCAAGATGAATAAGGTTGATTAAAGTGAGAAGTGTACAATTCAACGAATTTTATTCTGATGGATTTTTTTTTTTTTTTTTGATAAATTTTAACCTTCAATTTACAAAATATTCCAAATTTGTTCTAACACATTTAAACCATCACAATTTAGATAATTTTAGCGGTTATTAATTCTTTAACTTGTCACAATTAACACGGTTTAGCGGTGTTTGTCTCCTTTAAACTGCTACAGCTAAGTACAGTTTGTCACCTTTTGTAAATTGAGAGATAAAATTCGCAAGAAAAATCACTAAATTTTCTAACATTAACAGATCCTGAGAGGTTCAGGCTTGCAAAGGACACAGCATTTGGGCAAAGGCACTTGAATACTTGGACTCAGTCATCGATTTCCTTATGGATAGTAAGGAAACATTAATTAGAAAGAAATGACAAATCTCTTAAATTAGCCTCTATCTACATTCTGATTTTCCAGAGGTTTGTTTGTTAGTTAGTGACACCTAAAATAATTTCAATGTTCTTCTTGCTTTTGTACTATGTCCGAATCAGGTTAGCTTCTTTAGACAATTCTTTGGATCTGTTAAGAAAGTTGACTATTTCGCATTACGACATGGATTTATCATGGTAAGCTTTACTTAATTATGAATGTGTCAGTTTTCAGCACCTTTTTTGTTGGAAGGACATGCCCAATAATGTAACATTAAGATATGTGGTTTTAGGCACATGTGGCACCAGGAAGTGATACAAGATTTGATTTCCAGAAGTATATCCAAAGATCACTTGACGAGGATTTTAAAGTTGTGGTAGGCATAAGGTATTTAGATTTTTTCTGGCTTTGCTTTCATCATACTCATTTTTTAGTGAAATTTGTTTCTCCTTTGATAGTCTCATTCTTAAACTAGTTGGACACATCAATTTCAACTAAGAAAGAGTATGAGCGTAATAGAATAGAGTGTATAGGCAATACTAATAACTTAAACATCAAATTTTAAGTTAGAAACAGTGTGTTGAAAAGGGAGTAATTGATTGTGTTGCTAGTCCTATTCCTTAAACATCAAATTAAGCTCAACTGTTTTGGAATTCGCAGCCCAATTATTTGGTTCTTTGCGGTTCTCTTCCTGCTGACTAATACTCATGGTAAGTCAGATTCATTTTTTCAATCCAATTTGAATATGACATCATTGGTATTGTTGTGGTTTCAGTTGAATATTTTCTAAACAATGCAAAATAATTGTAAAGATTGATCATGGATCACATACACAGAAGAAGATTTATATTTCAATTCAAAAAAGAAGATTTATCAGACAGTGAAATATTTCACTTAGTATAACATACATTCTCCTTAGTTGCAGTGGATGCTCTTGGGCTTCTTAAACAGCAATCTTAAGCAGCTTATTTGAGAAGAAAATACAAATTCATATGCTCTAGTTTATCCCACTGCTTGTAGTTTAACCTTTTGGTTCGATGTGAACAGGGTGGTATTCTTACTATTGGCTTCCATTCATCCCATTAATTGTGAGCAAAGATCACTCATTCTTTATTTTTTCTTATTCTTTTCCAAGTATCGATTTCCTTTCTTGATTTAAGGGTGTAAAACTTTAAATAACTGAGGAAATTTCCCAGACAATCTTGATAGTGGGTGCTGATCTACAAATGATCATAACAAAGATGGGACTAAGGATTGAAGACAGAGGAGTAGTGAAGGGTGCACCTGTGGTTGAGCCAGGAGACGACTTGTTCTGGTTCAACCGTCCACGACTCCTTCTCTTCATCGTTCATCTTGTCCTCTTTCTGGTAATTTCACTATCTATTTTCCTAAAATTTTGTCATATGTAGCATTAATGTTCTAAAAATAATTACGCTTTGCTTTTATTATGATGCAGAATGCCTTTCAATTAGCACATTTTGCTTGGAGTACGGTGAGTTTATCCATCTTGATCAGTTATTCATAAACTAGTGTTTTACTGGTTTGTTAAGACATAACGAGTTAAGCTAGTCTTAATTTTTGTTACTTGGAAATGGTACCAGACAAACAATTTTTATTTGTCTAATTTTTGATTTGCTAGTCTTAATTTTTGTTACTTGGAAATGGTACCAAATATGCGGCAAACTTAAAATGTTATCCTTGAGAGAATTTGTTTACTTAGTGCTAAACTCAAGAGATATTTAGTAAATAGCCTAAAGAGACTTATAAAGAAACCTTATGTACTTGGATAGTTAATAATAACTTTATATGAGACTTTATTATTTTCTATCCTCTTCTAAAAAGGTTTTTGAAAAACATTTATAAAACCATTAGGCAATCTCCTTCTGCAACTTAATCGTAATTTCATGGTTCAAATTGCTAATTAGAACAACATTAAAGAAAATGCTTACTAAGTTTAAGTCGAAAACACACTTCCATGCTGATTCTATGCAATTACAAGATCAAAATGTTTCGCACTGGAGTAAAGCTAATACCTATACCATGTGCTTAGTTCTGATTTTATAACACGTACAATAATGATTGAAAATTTGAACGTTAGATGAAGAAATTTGATACCATGTAAAAGTACCACTACCTGAAACTTATGTAACACTATAGAGTCCATAACTAGTTTATTTGTTTAATATACCTGATACCTTCATAACTTAAGCAGGTTCAGAAAAGCTATAGCACATTTATAGCAAAAGCAGAAGTGTAGAAATAAAGATGTAGAATTACAGAGAACAAACCCTTAATATTTGAACATGATTATAATTATTATGTGGAGTTTAGACAGACAGAAGAAAGTAAGCTTTCTAACTTTGCCCAAATGTTTCTATTTCAGTATGAATTCTCAATAGAATCTTGCATCCACAAAACAACTGCAGGCAATATCCTTAGACTTACAATGGGGTAAGTCAATTTCCTCTAACCAAAAATTTCCGAAAAGCCAAACATACATAGATGTGAAGGTAATTAATAGTTTTATGTGCCACTGACGATGAATGGCAATTCAAATTTGCAGGGTTGTTATACAAGTTCTATGCAGCTATGTGACTTTGCCTCTTTATGCTCTGGTCACACAGGTCAAATGCTATAAATTAGATTTTCCTATTACCATACTATCTATAATCAACCCCTGATTTCACTATCTTGATATTACAGATGGGTTCAAGCTTGAAACCAAGCATTTTCAATGAAAGAGTAGCAGCAGCACTGAAGAAATGGCACCATACTTCCAAAAAACGTGTGAAACACAGAAAGCAGTCTGAGGCCAAAAATTCCTCAGCATTCTCCAGCAGGTCATCAACCCCCACATTTGGCATGTCTCCCATTCACCTGCTGCATAGACACCCTGGTGGCAGAAGTCACAGTGAACAAACTTCTCCGAGGACCTCCAACTATGAAAATGAACAATGTGATGTGCAAGATGAATCTTCTGCAAGCAACCATCCAGGAACAGATGAAACCCAAATGCAAGTTCTGGGGTCTCCGCGAACAACACAATTTCCGGTTAGTACTAAACATGAAATCTACACAGAATTTTCATTTGAGAAGCGAAACACCAGAAGCGGTTAGGTGGAGACAATGTTTCTAACAAGTTTAAGTATACAGCTTCAGTTCATATCAAATAAATGTATTGAGAATTAAGGTGTTGAACGATAATTTTGCCAAATAATTTCATTTTGCATTTCCCATTTTCTGATGGAGTTGAACATGGTGATAAGGTTTGCATTTCATGGAAGAGATCGCATCACACTCATCGTGTTTCTTCTTTGACTACTCTGTCAATGAGATTTGCTCTTTGAAGAGATTACCTCTTCTTCCTCCCCTTCTTGGTGGTTTTCATTCCCTTTGTTTTCGTTCACCTTTGTTGCAGTTCCCTCTATAAATACTTGTTGTTTTGATTCCTTCATTTTCCTTTATTTTCTATTCTAGTTTTAGATCTCACAATAAAAACTTTATTTTTGTAATCTTGAACTTATTTATTAATATTTACTGTAGTTCTAACTTATATACTTCTCCTACACGGCTAAACTTAGTTGTTTTAGAACTATAAAAATTAGTTTTTACTATGACAACATAAGGATATTAGTCTGAGAAAAGATATTCACGCTACACCTTTAAGAAATATAAGAATGAAAAGATTGATAAGTGCAACTTACTTTTTAGATTAAATTTAAATTTTTATAATTCAAAATTTTATTATAAAATTTTCACAAAAGCAAAATTCATTTTTTTTCCCAATCTCTAATTGCAATACAAGAGTATATCTTTTTACATATTAAATGATCTAAGGTTCTTTGAATTGCACTTTTATGTTAATTCCATTAAGTAATATTTAATTCTATTAATAATTAACTTTTATTAGTGTTGTTTTAACTTCTACTAGATGAAAAATATTTATTTTTTATTATGATAACATGAATGATTATTTTTTTATTTTGTTTATCTTTATACGTGTTCATTAAATCATTTAATTTAAAACATAATAAAAATTGCAAAGAAAACTCAAAATTATATTAATATCTTCAATATCTTCTCATGTTATATAAAGTGTAAAGGGTCATGATTCAATTTTCATGTTTTTCTTTTGAATGTTAAAGTAGACTCAAAGAATTTTATCACTAAACACAAATTTTACCTAGAAGGTTATATAAGTGTGAAGTTATATATCCAAAACCTTAGTATATGTTTTTAGTTGGCTGATTTAAGTTATTTTGTCTTTATATACTTATCCTTCTTTTGGTTTTTATTTTTCCATTTATCTTAGAAGATATTTTTTTAATTGATTAGTATAATGGAATATCAAAGGAGTAAAACACAACTACAACTACTAAAAGAAATATTCAAACAAATTGTAGTTTTGTAATTGAAAAGTAAAGATGATACAATAAATACTGAAATGTGAAGGTCCCAATGGAGACAAAATTATGCACAAACTCAATGAAGACATAAAGGAAACTTAACTCTAAGAATTCCACACAAAAAAATTAAATTTGCTATTTTGAGACTCTCCTTAGGATTATTTCTTAGAGAAACAATGTTTCAACAATTTTCATTTTGTAAGAGTTTGGCAAGACTTTTAAAAGTATTAAAAGCATCACTTTTTTGAATAATGAATAATGTTCATGTAAATCTAGATAAATCATCAACAATTACTAAAGTGTAATAGTTACCACAAAGACTCCTAATTCTTGAAGGACCAAACAGACTCATATTTATGGGTTCCAAAGGTCTACAAGTTAATGATGGAAAAGGACTTATGGATAGGCTAAACCAAGATGGGGTTTGATTGATTTTATAAAACTTTATAGAAAAAAATTACCCTTCTTATATACTCTTTTGAAAACAACTTATTGAAGACTAAATGCAATTAAAAGTGAAATCAAGATTGATAAAGATCACACAATATATTTACAGACAACAAAATAAATATGAAAAGACTAACAAGGAAGAAGAAAAGTTACACAAGAATTTAGACTAGTTTAGATCAAAGTAATCATATATCATCTATATCTAGTCTTAGTTGTTCAACCATAGATAACTGATTTTCACTACCTTTATGAGTTTTTATAAGCACATACACATGTGAATCACATAAAAGATAAGAAGACAACAAATCAACTCTTGAACATAATAAAGAGAATATAGTTTAATTAATGGATCAAGAGATACAATGCAAAACTCTTGAGATTCCTTCAAGAGGACAAAAATTCAACCTTTGAAAACTCAAGAGGAAACAAATAGAATCAATCCATGAATTCCAAACCAAAATAAAGAAAAGATAATACTAGAGTTTTACAACAGAAGTATTCTCAAGTGCTTTCACAACTCTAACACATAGCCCTTTTAAAATCTTTGAAAAAAAATAAGACAGATGAATGAATTCTTCTTCAATATGATTAGAGTTTCCTCTTTGGATGAAGGATAAATGAAGCTTACGAAATTGTGGTGGAAGATAGGATATGGCATGATGCTTGGAAGTGAAAAGAGGCAAGGTTTAATGATAGGCCAACTCAACTTGGAGAAGTCTAGGATAAACTCTAGAGAGGAGTATAACCTAGAGAGAACTCAAGAACAAGTAGAGATAAACTTAGGTAACATCTCATTACTCATTTAAGTTCAAAAATGCATGAACCAAGCACACTTATTTATAGTGCCATGGGACTTTCAAATGAGCGCCAAAAGGTGGGAAAATTTGAATTCAAAACCCTTGGTGTCATGCACTCCTCTCCTCATTTGGAATATCCTAGGATTTCTCTTGGGCTTGAAAAGCCTAATTGAAACCCTAGTGAGACTACTCTAACCCTAATATACTCAATTCCCATATACAAGCTCAAAAACCTTATTCTAATTGGCCTAAATACAAGACCCAATTATTCTATTCTACCTAGCCCAGTACATGACTCAGGAAATCCGATTCTACTTTATACAAATTTACAAACTAAAACCTGGCTCATGATGACAAGACTTGGCTATGTTGAAGTTAGTTGAAGCCTAGTCTTCTTGTGTTCTCCTTACCATAACTCTAGTTCTCATATTTTGTAGATTTAAAGGTCATCTACTTTGTTCTCTGTGTCCTCTAGAGTTGATCTCCTTAAAGATAATCTTGGGCCCAAAAGATTAGTTGGAGGCCCAAATAAGTCCAATCAAGCCTAAACCTCTTGTAAGCTGATGATTAAGGCTCTACATCTTTGTCCTCTTTATTATTTGACTAAGGTAGTTGGGGTGTATGCAACAATAACATCCCAAATATCATGGTCTATTAATTCAATAAGATTTTCATTCTACTTCCAAAAATGATAGTTCACACCACCAAATATTGGAGGCCTATTAATTGAGGCTGCCTGAACATAAGGAAGTTTGTTTTCAATCATAATTTTTTCGTAAAAAAATTTTGTACGAATGAATATTTTCAATTAAATCAAGTTACTATTTATAGTCTTAATTAATAAACAGAAAATCAATCAATTATAATTCCCAAACAATCACATAAATTTTCTATCTAAAAATTTAGATAACAATTCAACTGATTAAATTCACATATCAAAGAATTTTATTTTTACAACGAGTCAGAATACTAGAAAAGTAATTAATTGAAATATGTAATTAACGTATTGAATTTTCAATAACACAAGCACTAAGAGTGCAATATATTATCACTTAACAACTATGTTTGAATATTTGTTTATGATTTTAACGAAAATATGTAATACTTCAATTTAGACCAGTTTTTTTTAACATATTACTAACCAAACAGAAAATAATCAATTCAATTTCTATTTCAACTAGATTAATTTTTGTTCAGATACAGATTATACATAAAATCAAGCAATTCAAGAATAGAGAGCAAAGAGACTGAACACAATATTTTTATACTAAGAGCTACATTCAGTTTCTCCTACAAACTTGCAAAGAATTCCACTAAACAACAATGTCCAATACACAAGTTTACCAAGAAATAATCTTTCACCGTACCAGATCCAATAACAATATATATAACACCCTGTTACACCTCAACAATAAAAAACATATTCAATTGTAGACCAAGATCTAATACAATCAATAGAAATTGTAAAAATACAATTTAACCCGCAACAATAGTGAAACAAAATGGTTCAAGTCATTGTAAAAGACTTTCCTAACTCTGAAAACAAATGTATCACGTTACAAAAGGATCACATGTCAAAGAAAATGCTCCAAAATTTGTTTTCTGTTATTCTTAATTTAAAAAAAAATCAAACTTTGATTTAACACATTGTTATTCAAAAACTACTCTACCCGTAAACACTAATCTGTCAAAAATTTATAATTCTCATTTTATTTTCAATGTTCTCAAAGTATTATTTACAATAATTACGGTTTAACAAAAAATTGATTAAAAATATGTTTAAATCGATTTATTTTACTAAAAATACTTTTAACAAATTAATTTTTAAAAACAATTCTTTGAAAAATCTAGTATAACAAATTTACTAGCAAATTTTCATCAAACTAAATATAGTTTATTTTTAAAACATCTTAGAGCACTTTTCACTAATTGTAATATCTACAAATGGATCATCAACACGCATATATACACAATTCACAAACAAAGGGGTGGATCGACGGTTTTCTTTTTTTCTCAATTTCTCCATCTTCTTCTTCACTCTCATCCTGCATAATCACTGCCACGCCATTCACCTCACCTGCATGTCGATCTCATTTCCGGTCACACCTCCATACACTACTCCCTCTTTATCATGTCCATGCACTTTCAAACCCTATTATATTCATCCATTACTTCTATTTTACATTTTTTTAATAGAACATTATATAATAACAAAATAATAATTTATTTTAATATCAAATAGTTGTATTTTTAAATTTAATTAAAGAATCGTGACCACTTAGGATTTGTTTAAATTACGTAGATTTGATACGTTTGATAATTTTCTCCTAACTTTTAGATGCATGTGGGGGCATTCATTTTAATATTGGGCAAAGTATGTGTTCCTTTCATGCTAGTGAGTATTTTTAGTTTGGGCCCAAATAGCTTTCGGCCTCCTTTGAATTACTATTTGGTAGTTGCTTTCTACAATTACAATTTTTTTAAATGTCAAAACTGTCCTTAATATTATTATTTTGAATGAGAATGGAGGATCATACATTGTACGATGCATATGAGTTGCATAATTAGCCCGCAAAAACTCAGCAGACCCACACTCTCTTGAAGGTATCCATACCAAGGTGAGTCCCCACCCAAGCTTCTCTCATACCTTCGACTGCTTGAATGCTCTCAAACGTCTGTACAGATAGATAAAAAGAGAATGAGTTGTTCATTTTTGTATGTTTAATGGCAAATGGGTAAATTTTTGTCCAATAAAAAGACAATTATGATACAATTTTATTATTAAGACCCCGTTTTCATAGTAAACCCAATTCTTTACAAAACATGGATTCATTTTACTGATTCAAAAGGGAGGACATAGGCCCATTCATTTGCCCAACATTTATGTTATTTGCCACTTATTTTCTTTACATGAATCATCCGTTGTTTATAAACTTTTGGGCTTATCAGTTTTCAGCCCATCCCTTCCATAATCATTTGTTTTACTTATATACAATAGTTAAATAAATTTTAAATACTTGTATTGATGGCATGAATTTCAATATATAGTTTATATTACTTCTGTTAATTTTATGACTTGTCAAAAAATATTATAAATAGCTATTCACATTATCTTCTATTCTAAATCTGAATTAAAAATTAAAAATTCTTAAAAGTATAAAAAAATTTAAAATTAAATATGAATGCAACAACAAACAAATTTTTTATTAAAAATTATGTGACCATAATTTTTAGTGTGAATGGAAACACATAAGAGTAAGGTTAATTCTTGTCGGGTTCACTTTTTTAAAAAATAATTTTTCTATTTAGAATTATATAAACCTAATTTTTCATTACCAATTTAAAAATATTTTCTTTATTTTTTATTTATATTTTAAAAAAAAATATTCTAAAAAATCACACCAATAAAATTATCAATTTTTGAGACTATGGTCATGAATAAAGTGTTACACTCTATTGATATTTTACCTTTTGTTTGGAATATATGAAATGCCTGAACCACATTTTTTTTATAATATCCTGAACCACATAATTTTGCTAAGGTGTAGTGCAAGAAGTTTGATATAATATGCCAAAACCATCCTAAAAGCTCTTATAATCAAATTCAGATCCATTTAACTTAGATATATTTATTGAATTGAGTTTGCACATAAGTAACAAAACTGTTAAGATGTATGGTTTCACTTTTGTTCTTCATTAGTAATATCCAAGTATGTTTAGAAAAATCGTCTACAATGGTGAGAAAATACCTATGACCATCCACAAAAGCAATACTAAAGGGACCCCATATATTTATATACACAAGATCAAACACATCGTGACTAACAAATTCGCTGTTAGAAAAACTTAATCTATGTTGTTTACTATAATAATATTTATCACAAATATTCTTTTCATTGTATTGGATGTCAATGTTGTTTGTACATATATGGTCTAAAAATCTTGTTAGATGGATGACTCAATCTGAAATGTCAAATATCTATATCACAAGTTTTGAAACTAGACATGTTCTTAACACAATATTGATCATTTTCTTCAACAATACGGTATAATCCATCAACAAGATTAGCAAGTCCAATCATCTTCGAGGTACGAATATCCTGTCTCTGCAATTAGCATGAGAAAACAAGCATTGAAGATTTGAATGATTAATGAGTTTCTGAACTGAAACTATGTTCAGAGTAAAATCATGTATATAGAAGACATCATAAATGAAAAGATCTTTGGTTAGACGAACAGTTCCTGCATAATTAGCATAAACATATTGTCATTTGGTAAACCAATTTTTTAAGCATGTAACATGATCCGTAGAACCTAGAAAGAATTACCTTTTTTGGTTTTGTATGGATTTGGTCTCACCTATAGTGTTGATCTGTCCATTGTTTTCTTCTGAATTGTGTAAAATCTTCAGCAATCGTTGAACTTGTTTAGAGGTTAAGAATTGTGTAGCCTGTTTGTTTTCTGCATTATTTGTTTGTTCCTCTTCCAGAATTTTTTGAAGAATTGTGTTGAGCTTCCAATTGATTCACGTTACTCTTATATCTTTGCTTCATCCAAGGTGGAAAACCATGCTTCGAATAACACTCATCTATATTGTGGTTCATCTAATGACAATAGTTGCATTGTTCTGTAGTTCTTTGATCGTCCTTTTCCTTGCATTCTCCATCCATTATTTTGATTATTTCCACCACGATTACCTTGAAACTTCCATTCTTGGTTACTGGCATTATTCCTAATAGGCTTAGACTTAACCAATTCTCCTCCTATAAGTTGACATTCTTGTTATTGTACAAGAGAAAAACAATTAATATCAGGTAACAGTTCCATGAGCAGTATCGGTGTTTTGACATTTGCATAAACATCTCCAAGACCCTTCAAGAAACACGTGTTCTAAATCTTTGTAATTTATGATAATTCTGATAAAATCACACATGCATTTGATTTTGCGTGTCCAAGATGGTATAGGTCTCAAGAATTCATGTTCTTCCCATGGAACTTTAAGATTAGTGAGAAGACATTCCTTTTTCCTTGTCTAGTTGAATTAATTTCTTGTAGTATATCAGAAATGCAAAAATGATCTCCCTTAGAAAATCTTTCTCTCAAATCATTCCAAAGATCATCAACATTATCGATATATATTGTGCTATGAGCAATCTACGCATTCAATGTATGTGTAATTCAAGATACCATCATGTTGCACGTCTCCCATGCATCACGAAGTAAGTATGTCTTGGCAGTTCTTGAATTTTATCATTGGCGAACTTGATCTTATTCTTTGAAAGCAGCACATGCTTCATCCTGCGACTCCACGTATGATAATTGGAGTCATCAAGAGTTGGAGTAACAAGTACCATCCCTAAATTCTCTCCAAAGTGCAAATAATACATATTTGCAAGATTTTATGATGGGTCCATGTTCTATACAAGAAAATCAAAACCACGAAGACAAATAGGATATAACAAAGGATGTATATAGAAGGAAAACGAGTGAGATATCAAGAATGGAGATAAGCGAAGAAGAGGAACAAAATGAGATCAACCCAGTCTGATACCATAATAAGTTTTCATTATCACGGAATGTAAATAGAAAAACAAAAAATAACAATGAATAACACGCATGCTAATTTACGTAGAAAGACGATAAACAATAAAATTGATTATTATTTTTCTGACTGAAAGAATACGTCTTCTATTTTTTTTTATAAGACACAAATGGGTCCATTAACTAAAGCGCAACAGAATATAAATCCTAATATTCAAAGTTACTATCTTGGTCTATTTTGTGTATTTCGCTTGTCCTTCTAACGTTATCACACTTGTTTTAATTTAAAATTCTAAAAACCTCTTTGTTGTAAACCTTCTTGAGTTTCTTAAGTTTATCCTTATATGCCATCATTCTATACTAGTTACCATATATATAACTCTTCAGTCTATTCACTAGTTCATCAAATCCCTTTTTACATTGCGAAGCATGAAGTGTTCTAAAGGGTTTTTATTACTATATATTTTATACTTCCTTTTTATTATTAATCTTACATTACATCAATTTTTTAAAGTTAAATAACACACTTAAGTAAATATTGTTCTTTTGTTACGTTGATTCTTATAATAGTTGAAATATCTTATAGTAAAACAAAAGTTTAATAAGCATATAAGTAATATATATATATA
>Ga0099825_1005011_pt1 | contig 17207 bp, 6 predicted proteins | sample SiratroredBW_FD_76838 | JGI IMG/M metagenome (GOLD analysis project Ga0099825, IMG submission 76838) | Root nodule microbial communities of legume samples collected from California, USA - Siratro red BW | ecosystem: Host-associated > Plants > Roots > Nodule | place: USA: California | collected...
CATGATTTGCAGGAAAAATAATTCTCAAGAATAGAACAATAGTATTTATATACCAAATGCTACAGTAGATTTAAGGTCTAGGTTTCTCCATAAATTTATTATGGTCTTGCTGCCATTTTTAATCTAATTATCTTCCATTTGATCCTTTTCTTCCATTCCATTAGAGCCTGTAGTAGTGTACTCGGTCACCAAATTCACCTTATCCTTAAGCAAGTTTCTGTGGTCATCTTCTTAATAGGAGCTACTCTAACTTCTCCCAAATATATTGTTATTAAACTTGTCTTCGTCATACATGCCCACTCATTCACCTGGGTTTTCATCATAACCTAAACTAGTCATGTTTCTATTTCTAATGACGATATATCCATCAAGAACATTAACCAATCATGTTTCTAGATTGAAAGCTATGTAAACTTTTCAGAGACTCAAACACAAACAACAAACATTTCAGCTACCAGGCACAAACAACACAACGATTCAAACCTCTATTAGAATGTTAACAAACGATCTCCACAACAACAACCGTAAGAGACTTAACCCAAACCAAAACACATTTTATGCAGTAAAGAATATCAGAGACTCATATCTTTCCTTCAGAGTCAAGTGCTTAAACATCTAAGAGTAGCTATTATTCCCTACTACATGTATATTCCTAAAAACACAACTAGTTTATTCCAAAACCCAAAATCTTAAAAACATTTGGTCATCAAATTCATCGTCAGCAGACACAAACAACGGATAGACAAAGTTACTGAAATACAATATTAACCAATAAAACTGAAAGGAAAACTATATATGTATATATACCTCTAGGAGTATGCCTAGCAATCCCAGGATCATCCAGTTTATTATTCTGAGGATGAGTGGTGCGCACGGGCTGTACCCCAAAAGCCTGAGCATAAGTCTCATCAAACTGCTCAAACACCGCCTTCCGATAAGCCGAAAGGGTAGCCTTATTATTAATGAATCCAATGCTTCCGCGGCCACCATCATGTGGAGATATCGCCAATTGTTTCACGAATGCAAGCGTCTCACTCGGTTTAAAACTATTCCTCGCCTTCCTAATCTGGCCATCAGAATACAACCCTCCAGGCTCATAATCTTCCACATCAACACAAAAATACCCTTCAACATGTATGGGTCTAAAATTATCAGCGTTCCTACACCTACAAGATAACCCAAGCCCACGCCTCCTGCAGGCCTCATCAACCGCCTCCTCCACGGCCCTCATAAACGTCCTTGAATTCGTCTGCTGCGACTTCTCCTCGAAATTCTCGTCAAACGGAATGAGCTCGGTCGGTTCGAACCAGCCGTAGCTGCTATCGCCGAAGAACGCCACCAACACGTGCCCCTCCCGCTTCAAGCGCCGCACCGAAGGCGACGCAAACGCTTCGTTGTATACGTGCCCCGGCCACCACGGGTGAGACTTCACCTTCCCCCACACCATGTCCCCGACCTCGAACCCAACCCCTAGATCCCGCGACACGTGCCTCTCAGCTGCCATGTACCTCTCAGCTTCCACGTACTCGTCGAATTCCGACAACAGAGATCCACTCTCGGAACCGGGGAATTTTTCGCCGTCATTTTCCTCCGTGAATGTATTGATGGTGGATGATGCGTTACCGTCGGAGGAAACCCTAACCCTAAAGTCTTGCGTTGAAGAGTCGCCGAGTTTGTGGTCTGGCGAAACCCTAGGAGAATCGGCAACAACCGGCGCATTGTCCTGAGAGTGCAATTCGGTCATTAGTGGCGTGGCTGTTGAAGGAGATGAGAAATTGAAGAAACGAAACCCTAAGAACGAACTCGGGCGAGGGTTAGAGGTTTCACTCGCACATCACTGAGCTCAACCTCATTCCAAAGAAAGTTAAGAAAAAGAGAGAAATGAAAGCAGAAATTATGGTGCCAAAAGGACATTCAAAACCCTAATTATTGCACACAGAGTGTTCTTCATTGCATTTGGAACTATTTCTTTGATCAAGTCTTTCATTTTCACCGGCTTAAAATGAATCTTACAGAGTAATGTTGTTTTTCAAAAGTGTGACAAGTGAATGAATTTCAAAAGTGTGACAAGTGAATGAAGATTGAATGAACAGCTCTACAATTTCTAGTCATTCAAAACCCCTTTTTACAATAAAAATCTCATTTATTGTTTTAAATAATAATATATTTGAATAATTAAATCCAATAAGTACAAAAGAAAAAAATTGGAAAGCAGTTAAATAATGAAACCTTAAGATGTTGAAATAGAAGAGTAAGTAAATTAATCTAGAAAGTTAATGAAAAAGATAAAACGAGAAATTGTAAAAAAAAATATAAAACATAAAATTATCAAAGATAAAACATAAATATGTAAAGGAAATAGTAAACTTTTGTGATAAAAATTATCATTTCTCATTATTTTTTATTGTTAATTTTCAGTGTTACAATATTTGTTCACTACAAAGTAAATTTGGACCATCCTAAATTATAAATAAAAATCATATACATATATAGACGATTTATTTAAACAATTATTTACAATTTATTTACATGAATATTTACTATTTTTATTTATAGACTAGTCACTGTTTTCGAAATGACAAATCTAACATGTAACTTTTGGTTGTTTTAATAACATCTAAATAATTGAACAAACCTTTTTTATATAATCTTTTATAGACAACTATTTTATATTAAAATCTATATTCTTTCTCTTAAACTCTTATAAGGATGTGAACAACTTCTCGATATTTTCTTTAATTAATACAATATATTCATTTAATGTATTGTCGTAATATAATTTTATTGTTTTAATTAAATATTTGAGAGAAAAATATGTAAAAAGTTATATTATTTGAATTAAGAAAAATATAATAAAATTTAAATAAAAAATTATGTATTATAATAAATATTTTAATACTTTTAATATATAAAATTATAAATTTATTTTTATAACTAAAAAATATATAATTAATTTATTTGATGTCATGGGTATTCTTTTTAAAAATTCATGAAAATGTTAAATTACTTAATTAATTTTAAATTAAAAATTAATTTATAACAAAATATGATTAATTTATTGGATTAGACTAATTGATCTTTTAAAGTACAAAATTATAAGAGTAGTATTTTTATAAAATAATTTCTATATTAAATTTAAATAATGTTACATTTTATAATAATAAAAACTTATTATTATATAATCTATTTTTATTTTAGATAACTATATTTCTTTCATTACATTATAAATGTATATTACTATTAATAATATTACTTAATATATTTTTTATAAAAAATTATTTAATATTTAGTATTTTTATTTTTTATTTTTAAATATTATTTATTGTTATATGTGATGTATGTGATTAATAAGATAATTTTTTAATTGATGAAATTATAAGGTTATAAATTTATCTTCATAGTTAAAATTAATTTAAATTGAAATATGATTAATTTGTTGGATGAATTACATCTTTTAATTAATAAAATTATAATATTATTAAAGAATTTAAAATTGTAACATCTCATATTTTTCATATAATAGGAAATGTATTGCATAGAAATTATATAATAAACCTAAATATAAATATCTATACATTCATCGTGTATTTTAAAATATACTTCTCCATATAAAATTTAATAAAAATATCTTCATACAATCACAAAATAAATAAAAAAATAAACATAGGTTGATTACAAAGTTTTGGAATACTTTTCAAAATATCAGTGGTCATCAACCCTACGTCCCTTTGCGGCTAATGTTGATATTTTAGAAGAAGATATTGAGAATGAAATAATTAGTTTTAGGCGATGCAAAGTGATTGATAATGTAAGCAGTGACCGAGAAAAATTAGATGACGATCTCTTCTTTTATTATGCATGTCTTTAAATATATGCACACATTAGGTTTTCAATGGATGAGTTTATTATACGGGTACTCCAAGTATTTCGACTCAACTTTATTTGAACAGTTGGGTAACCTTATAAGCATTTCGATTACTATGTAAGGCACTTAATGTGAGGATGACTCCCCAAGTATTTATGTACTTTTATAGTACTCAGCCTGGTAAGAGGGTGGGTTAGCTTTCACTTATCAGGTAGGCAAAGTTGTGTTTCCTATCACCTTACACCTCTTCATATAAAAATTTTAAAGGAGGATTTTTTAAGGTAATTGTAAGAACATAGGTCAAGGTTATTTCTATGAGGGGGATAAGTTGAAATTTCCTTTTTACTAAGCAAGGAATCTAATTAGATATAATTCTTGGTCAGAGTCCATGATGACGACCTGTAACTTGGCCATACTTTTCGTCCTTGAACAACTTTTAAAGAAGTTGTTGACCCAAAAATTCTTCGACCTATACTTGTCACCTCATAGTTGGGATGATTTTGATGATATGTATTGTTTTTATGTTATTTCTCAATTTTAACTTTGATAAATTTTTTCCCTTAAAGCAGAGATAATGGGTTCAGCTACTAACAAAGTAAAAGTTCATGCTTGAGTAATCAACCTTTTATTGTCGAAAAGGAGAAAGAACTCAACTACTGTGGCTACAACGGTGGCGGCTCATGTTGTGATTGTTAGCTACTCTCCCTCCACCAAGTAATGTCAATTGCCGACACAAGGAAAAGGAGAAGTCTTCTCGACGGTCTCACAAGAAGAATTTGTCCAAATCTCCTAAACGGGTCGTCGAAGTCCCAAGGAAACATTTGTTCCTTTACTTGAAGGTTTGTTTGAAACTAAACCAGGGTTGTCGAAAAGATGACCTTTAGTATAACTAACACCAAGAGGGTACTATAACGATTAGCTTCTCTTGTAGAGTTGGTGGATGCCTTGGTGGAATTTTCTGGACGTACCCTACTAATTAGTACTCGATTGCGTGGGTAGTTATCCAAACTTACTCCTACTACTGACATTGAGAAGTTGAATAAAGAACTAATAGAATCTACCAGTTCCTTTGTAAGAAACCCTCAAACCAAATGAGTTTTTGAGCAATCAATTTAAAGCTTTGGAGAGTTCTTGATTACATTTGTGACTATTTATTTGATCAAGTCTTTCATTTTCTTGTGAGCAACAATTTAAAATAAAATTATTACAAAGCAATGTTGTTTTTCAAAGGTGTATGATAAATAAACAAAGATTGAATTAATACCTATTGAGTTTCTAGTTATTCAAAAGCGCGAGAATTTTACATTAACAATAAATTTTGCATCGATTTTACTAAAATGTACAAATTTAAAGAAATTATAGAAATAAGTTACTAAGGAGCATGACTTCACTCTTTAAAGATAGTCACACAGGAATATGACTTTGATGACAAATGAAAATTTATAACGAAGTCATTAAGATAGATAAGATCTTTAACTGCGAAAAAAATTTCTAAAGAAAATTTACTCACTGAATATGACTTGATTTACGCTAATATATTATTAATTTTGTATGTATATTTTTTTAAAAACGTCAAGTCGTCCTAGGTATAATAGGATAACTTTACAACTTGTATGTATTATTTTATACTAAAGTCATCATATCCTATGACGATTTCAATTATTTTTTTAACTTCTTTTAATTTGTATAAAATGATAATTTTTGTTTAAAAGTAAAAAAAAATTGTGTAACAAATTTGTGGTGTCATATTGAAAATATTTTATTATTTTACATATTTAAATTTGTGAATAATTAGAAAATAAAAATATTCTAAAATCAAATTTAAATTCTGTAAAATCAATTATTTATTAAAAAAACATGGTTGTTCTCATATCACAACATGTTATTCCCTAATCAATCACATGTTATGAAAATATTTTAACAAAAATGTATAAGTAAAAATCATTAATATGTTATAACTATATTTCCTCTGTTAAAATTAATTATGTTAAACGACGGAGTATAAGATTATTTGCAGCTTTTCATGAATTATTTTTCTTATCTATAAACTTTTAGATTCTCTAATATCAATTCCATTGAAATTATAGGCTATATAATTAGATTCTCTAATAATGCATGCATTTTTATTTAAATAAATATATGAAATTAAAATGAATATAAATACTAAATTTGATTTATTGAAATAAGATGATATGATTAAAAGAATTAAAGATAATGTTAATAAATAAACATTACAAAACATGATATATTACATTCCAAATATCTTTGTCACTTCCACGATTACTCGTCCCCGTTTATCTACAACTCAGTGCCATCAATGTATTGTTATCAACTTATATAGCTTTACTATCTACAATTGAGTGCCATCAATGTATTGTTATCAACTTATAATATTTTTATAGGGATCCAAAAATCCCAATGAGTAAACGAAGCTGAAAATATAATATTTCAGTCTAACTAGACTCATAAGAAAAGAAGATGAAGAATAATACCACCATTTGACACAATGTCTCATATGTATATGATTTCTTCATTGTTATGTAATAATAACATTATTGTCCAAATCTTGCTTTCCATTCTTTTAATTATCTATAAATCTTATTTGTTTTATTTATGTTAACCATAGTTTTCATAAAATGATAAATATTTTTTAAAATTTTCCTAAAGAAATATATATATATATATATATATATATATATATATATATATATATATATATATATATATATAAAGAGTGCAGTGTATCATTACAGCTAATTTGTTATTATTAACTCATTTTATTTGCAGCTTTATTTATAGAAATGTAATAAAAAACATTAACAATTAAATTTTTTACAAAAACCAATCAAATTATTAAACAAATATTTACATAAATTTATTTTCTATTTTTATAGAAATAATGTATCTTTTTTAAATAATTATTTACATAAATCAAACATTTTATTATAAAAATTGATAAATAATTGAACATAATTATTACATAATTTATCACAATTTTTTTTTGTGAATTTATTTTTTTTCATACTACTACTCACTATTTTCTTACTTCTTATACATTATAATAAATAATTTTTTAAATTTCTCAAACAATTTATAAATTATTCATCATTTTTACAAAATTGGTTTTTGTTTTTAAACAAAAAATTATCATAAAAAATTGAGCTGAGTTATTAAAGGGTATGATGACTTTAGTGTAAAAATAATATACAAAAATCATCTATCTCACAACAAGGAGACATGAGTTAGATCCACACAAGAAATTAACATTACATTCAATCAAAAACCTTAAGACAATATATTTGTGATTTTTTTTTTTTTATATATTGCTCAACTTTCTCATTTTTACTTAATGGAAGACTTAGACTCAAACTTGAATACCTAACTGTCATAGCCATTGTAGCCCCTATAGTTTTTTTTTCCTCTCTCTCTTTAGCTTTCTCTTTCTCTCTCCACACCTTTTCATCTCTCTCCCTTCTCTCTCAATTTCACTCTCCACATTTTATCTGTTTCAGAATTTGAAGTCTTGCAGTAGTTGAGGAGCCTAGGGCCATTTCTAACTGATTAGAATCTCAATCAGAGTAAATTCCTATTTACACTGACGATCATTTGTTCTCTGTTTTTCCTTTTAAGTTTTTGTCATTGATCTCAGTGGGAACAATTGAGAAAAGTGTTTCTCTCAACTCAATTAAGATCATATTGAAATTTAGTGTTATTTGGATAACTTGTTCTAGATCCCTAGAGTTTGGATTGATGTCATTGTCTGGTTGGAATGATTGATTTGGACATTGTCGTCATAGGTAAGGATTAGTTTTAAGTATTTTAATAGTAACTTAGGTTAAAAGCTTTGATTGTGATGGGTTTTGGTTCTAAGTTTCAATTTCAATTACAGATGTGTCTTATTATGAAATTAGTTTATTATATATAGTATGAATAGTGATATTAATAGTTTGATAGATAATAACTGTTTCTGAACATTGTGAATAGTTAGATTGATATAGTTGTTGTTATTGTAAGAGACCGTTTAGCTCCAACAACAACAAAGTCTTCCTGTCTATCCTCAATCGCTTCCTCAGTTTGCTATTTGCTGCTGCTCTAATCGCTCCAAAGTCCACTGTCCCAGGAGGGGGTCGTGCAGGCACTCCGACGCTCAAGTCATTTAGGGTTAGAGTGTGCAGATGATTTAGGTCAAAGTTTAGAAGTACCTTATGTGTGGTGATTGAACTTATATTTATAAGTGTTGTAATGGGCCTGAAGTATTTGGGTCAATCTGTTATATTCGGTTAATATGTTACGATCTGTTAATATGTTATGATTTGCTAATTTGTTATAATTCTTAAGTTGTTATGATATTTGGTTATGTCTTGGTCAACCGTACAGTACAGTTGTATATGATGGAATTGAAATGATATATGTGATGTCTGAATTATAGATTCATATGTAATCATTTTGGTTGAAATGGAACCAGTGTACTTGGGGTTGAAAGAAAATAAAGGTATCATGGTTACATATGTATCTATATGTTTTAGTATGATTGAATTGATATGTTATGTGTGATTACTGAATTGTAGACTCATATGAAATCATTTTGGTTGAAATGAAACTAGTGTACAGAGAGTTAAAAGGAAATCAAGGTGTCATGGTTACATATGTATCTATATCCTTCAGTATGATTGAATTGATATGCTTTGTGTGATTATTGATTTATAGGCTTCAATGTAATCATTTTGGTTGAAATGAAACCGATGTACTGGGGGTTGAAAGGAAATCAAGATATCATGGTTACATATACACCTATAAGCTTCATAATGATTGAAATGATATGATTATTGTTATGACTGAATGATCAGTCCATATGCAATAATTTTGATTGAAATGAAATCAGAGTACTAGGGATTGAAATGAAATCAAGATACAATGCTTAGAAATGAATCATTGTGAAGTTAGTAGGCTTAAAATAGAGTATACAAATTGTGATTGGATGATAAGCCTATTTTTATTTGACTTAAGAGTTGATATTTAAATTCTTAAATCTATTCACTCCATTTCCTCTTACTTTCTCATATTGAGAACATTATTTTACTAGCTTATCCTTATGAAAACATTATTTTACTAGGTTACCCTTATTTATCTTGTTGTGTTATGAATTGTGACAACTAAACTATGTACATGAGGAGACGCATATGCAGATTTTAAAGCACTTTAAGGAGTAGATACCCAATTTGGTCTTTTTCTCCTTATATATATATATATATATGTTTGATGTATTTAAATACTTTATACCTTTAGGTTGGTCTTTCTTTTTTCATATATATATATATATATATATATTTGTATATAGGTTTTATGTATTTGGAGACTTTATGTTGTACATTGAACCTTGAATGCATGTTAATATTTGGATAGTAAATAAAAGTTAATTTAGTTAAGAAATTATTTTTTGATACTTTCACTTAAAACGGAGGAATCTCGCAACCGAATTATGCAGAAAAATCTGCAACTCTCATCCGAGCGAACACTTTAAAAAAAAAATATAATCTTGAGTCAATTTTCGCTCAAGCTGAAAAAAGTTATTATATTTTTGTTTTTTCTTTTTTTTCTCTTTTTTGTTTATTAATTATTTTACGGTTTGAAATTATATTTCGTTTATCTATAATATTTTTTATTAAAGTGAAATGAGAGAAATGTTATAGAATTTTTGAGTTATTACATCATACATAACTTTTTGTATATTATTCTTATACTAAAATAGTTATCCCCTTAATGACTTCACATATTTTTAAAGAATTTTTTTTTAAAACATATTAACATAAATTAAAATATGCTCAATGAACATAACTTCTTTAAAGTTTGTTTTCAACCAAAGTTATGATCTGCTTTAATAATTTATTTGTAAATTTTCAATTGTTATTAAAATTGTATTTTTGTACTTGACAACTTTAAAAATGTGAGCAGGACTTATCTATTTCTATAATTTTTTTAAATATAAAATCGGTACAAAATTACATCATTTTTATAAAATTTTCCAAAAATATCTTTTATAATTATTATAATATAAATCTCATTTATTGTTTTAAATAAATAATATTTTTAATAATTAAACTGCATTTGTATATAAAATCATTTTGAGATTAAGATAATTGTGTGATTAAAGTAATTTCTTTAAGAAAATTGAATTAAAAATTGCTAAATGAAGAAAGGAAAAAAAATCGAATAAGTACGAAAAAAAAGTTGGAAAGCAAGTAAATAATGAAACTTTAAGATGTTAAAATAAAAGAGTAAGTAAATCAATCTAAAAAGTGAAGAGCGAAAAAAAAATGAGAAAGTGTAGAAAAAAAATATAAAATAAGAAATTCTCAAGACTAAAACATAAATATGTAAAGGAAATTGTAAAATTTTGTAGATTATCATTTCTGATTTTTTTTTATTGTCAATTTTCAATTTTTATTGTTACAATACTTGTCACTACAAAGTAAATTTTGACAGTCGAAATTACAAATAATATATATATATATATATATATAGAGAGAGAGAGAGAGAGAATTTATTTAAACAATTATTTATAATTACATTTATTTACACAAATCTTAATTACTTCTCTTTGAAGACTCACTTGTCAATATTTCCAAAACAACACATCCAAGGTGCAACTTTTTTGTTGTTCTATGTTATCACATAATGTCATTATTAATCAACTTGACTTGAACAACCTCTTTTTATATATTTCTTTTATAGATAACATCTTTATCGGACCTATATTTTCTTTCCATCAAATAGTTCTTCATAATAAGAAAAAAATATGATAAAAATTTGATCAATAGGGTTTAGGAAATGCCCTGATATATAGATTATACTAGAGATTTCACCATAAATGTGTGATATTATATTTGACCATAAATGTGTGATATTATAATAATAGATCAAACAAATAATCCAACCTTAATTTTTTATAATATTTATCTTTTAATATTTAAAGTTCATTTCTGATTAATTATTTATTTATATTAACAATACTTAAACTCAAAGATACATGTTATGTATATTTTGGTTAAAAAACACTAAGATACAAACGTAATATTAGAAATTTATGACAAATAAAAACATTAAATAATGAATAAAAACCATCATAAAAACTTAGGAATTTATTTATTTGTATATTTTTCTCTTATAAACAAACACATCTCATTTCTTGTTGTAATAGAGACATTCTACTCATGATTCGTACAAGTATATTAGGAAACAAACTTTGTAGGTGAATTAGTGCGGTTGACTAACAAATTAATGGGTCTTTTTCTCCTGGGCCAAAATTCAAAGTTTCGTTACTGTGTAAAATCCAAAACATCGATAAACAAAAAAATTAAGGGCTATAGAAAAAAATTGGTCGAAGCCTTTGTTTTGATGAATATTATATGAATAAATATGTTTAATGTTTGGAAGCGAAATATAATTTAAAGTTTTGGCCTGAATATATCGATATAATTAAAGAATAAATATATTTTAATATTACTGTTTAAAAATTACACCCATCTCACACCTGTTTTTTTATAATAAAAAGTATTATATTTTAATAAAATAATATTATTTTTAGTTATTAAATCAACGTAAACTACCGTTAAAGGTGTCTAACATATCACAACTCATAAATATGTTTTAAGGTAGGAGACGAAATAAAATTTTAAATAAATGTTTTAAAATCTAACACATTGATAAGAAAAAAGTTAAGAGTTATAAATAAAAATTGGTTGAAGACTTTGACAAATGTTAGATATAAATATATTTTAAAGTAGGAGACCATCAGAAATGAAAATTAAGTCTAATTCAACTTTATAAATTATTGGAAGATCATTTTTTTAGTCGATGTGAGATCTCTAATACACCCTTTCATGTCCATACTACTCAACTCGTGCGTGAGACTATATTATTTAAGGGTGGTCCGATAGTGGGTGACATAATAGGCCCAACAACCATGTTAGATAGGCTCTGATACCATATCAAAAATAGAATTTAAGTCTACCTCAACCTTACAAAACTAGCTTGTAAAGTAAAGTTTACATCTACATTATAAACTATTGAAAGACTTTATCTCTAATCAATGTAGGATCTCCAAGAGGAGACGAAATATAATTTAAAGTTGATATAGTAGATTAATTGATATATCTTATCAAATGTAAGAATGGATGATATATCATGAATATTATTTAATATTATTCTTTTTAAGTTTTTTGTGTATATTTTTTTTAGTATTTATGAAAAAACTCCTTACAGAAAAAATAAATAAATGTACCACCATCAAAATATGTACTAGAAGATACGTTAAGCTTGGCAAAAAAGCTTGTAATATAATCTTTTTGTAAGTATTTTAGTTAAATTAAAGTCCGTATTTCATTTTTTTTTTTATCTTATTCGTCTTGGATTATGATATCTTTCTACTATTTTATGAGAGTGTACAGAACATAAGGGACTGTGGTATAAAAATGTTTAATACAATTTATTAGATAAATAAATAAAAAAGAGTACTTTAATTTTTAATCAGAAATAATTTAGAGCAATAATTATAATTATAATTATAATATGTAATTATTAGTGAAATATTTTTCAAAAACTAAATATAGTACTAAGTAATGAGAGGAATCAATATTTTCTTTTCTTATTCTGTCTAAAACTCTTTATAAAAAGTTTTTTTATACAAGTATTTTTTAAAACTGAATTCAATCACTTTCTTGCTACTAAGATGTTATTTGTAGATAAAAAAAAATCAAATTCAGATATTGTGTTGATTTTATAGGTTGCAAGTTGGTGGGATACCAAAATTTATCATTTTATGATTGACTCAGGTCTTGATTACATAAGTCTCTATGTATCTTAAGGTCAACATTACCTTTCCTCAGCATTTATTAAGAAACCATACATTGGACACAGACATTAAAAAATAAATAGGCTTATTTTTTCTTAGGAGTTTACTCATTTAAAATATGTATTTAATTTGTTTTTTATTTTCACTCATAAACGAGATAGAATAATTAGATGTATTAGAATAAAAATTATTTAAATAAAAAATATATTTTACATAAAATATATTCAATTTTATATAACTAACAAGATATTGTAATTCATACGAATATCAAATACCAGGTTCTCAAATCAACAAGTCAATTTACTAGCATAAATGATCGTTCTTCTAGATCATGCCACTCTTAAATTATCGATGTCATGATTAAATGACTCCATTAATTTCTACTGCTGCAGTCTCTTCAAATCTGCAAACTTATAATTCATATAGTTTTCTTTTTCAGCATGGTGTGTCTTCTGATATTGATGGAACCAGCTTTGTCAAAATAGAATATTTCTTGATATGTCAAATGCACCAAGTCCATGTGAATCCAGCAGAAAGATTAGACTTTACAGCAGAATTTCATGTTGGTATGAGAGTATTATATACCTATATGATGGTTACTCATTGCAAACATAGTTATGATCTTTCTGAACATTTTCAAATTTATGTTTTTAATCCTTAATATAAATTTTGATCAATAAAAGTTTCTAATTTTTCTAAACACATTTTTTGTTGTTGTGATTATTAACTATTGATAATCCAATGACTTGTCACACATCAAGAAATTTGACAAGTAACTATATATAATTTTTTAAAGTGTGTTTTTAATCTACCATCTCTTCATAAGTTGATGTTAAAAATAGAATTTATAACTAAACTTATACATGTTATAAATATGAAAAAAAAAATAGTAAACTCTATTTTTAACATTATCACAAATATTATCTAGAATGAGCTTTCAAAATTTGTGAGTCCTTTTCACAATTAAGAGTCTTTTGTCTTGATGTTTGACTAAGAGAAGAAGAGCCACAATTTTAGACTTAAAATGTAGCAAGTTACATCATCACATCACCATTAACATGAGGTTGAGATGGAGTTATCGAAAATCAGAAAGAAAATTGAGACCCAAAATCAATAAAACCATTGTTGGCAACATGCGTGACGCACGGTTGACGATGAATCAATGTCATTCTACAGCAACAAATATGACATAAACAATCATGGCGTGCATTTTGGTGCGTTGAAAAAAGAAAAGAAAACAACAAATTGAAAAACTTAACAAGGGAAAGTTTCAACTCAACTTCAACAAACCATGTTTTCTTTGCATAAGCTTTTTTACTTTCAAATATGGGAACATGTTTTGGTCACATATAAAGAGAAAGGAGTTGTTGAAAGTGAAAAACCCTACCTTATAAGGATTCATTTGTCATAGGTGGAGTTAAAAGTTGATCAATTCAACTTAACTTATTTTACAATGAGTTGAAAATTTTATAACTCAATTTAAATATATTTTACTTTCCAATTCATCTAATTTGACTTATCTATTTATTAGAATATAAAAATATTGTTTAGTTGAACAAAAAAAAAATTCAGAATTTATATATATTAAAAGAATTTATTTTTTTCTCAATTTAACCTAACTCAAACTATAAGAAATCGGATGAGAGTTTAAACTCACTCCTGGTATATAATAGCCTTGTTTTTATTGTCCTTTACAAGATCTTCTTAATTTGGAATTCTGCATAGTTTATTTTTATAATTTTACTTTGTAGATAGCATGAATGACAATGACAATGCAATTCAATGCTTACTTTTAAGACTTTTCACCTTTGAATAAAAGGAAACTTTGAATTTTGTGAATAACAAGGGTTAATTAAACAAAGTCATACCACAAAAAGTTGAAAAAGAAAAACGTTATCTTTCTTTATGGTGATCTAGGAAAATGCTGCCGTGTACTGTACTTTAAAGTATGATTGTCCACAACAAAATAATAATTTATAAACACGACAAGAGTAAACATATTTAAATTCTATTTAATAATGTGTTGTCGTTTTTATTATTTTGGCTTTAGGTACAAATCTATCAACTTGAATATGTTTTGATGGATTGGTTAATGAATATTTAAGTTTAATACTATATTTTAACATTCAATTTTCTTTACATATTTTATCATTATATTGCAATTTTTGTTTAAATGCGTTATGATATGCTCATCTGCCACACAGAATGTTAAAAAGAATAAATAAAATGCTATTATTTTGTTATAATTTTTTTAGAATGTCAGTATTTAAGTATGTTAAAATAGTTTCTTGACATAAGAGCATCTAACGGGAGTAGGTTATATAAATTATTTATTAATAAAAATGCCTCTTAATACAAGTTTCATAAATATAAATTTCTTAAAATTGATTAGCAACTCTCTTATTTAATATTAAAATGTTTTTTTTATAAAAATAACTAATAAGAATTTTTATATGCCTAGATAATTTAATAGTATGTATTAGACATTTAATATGTGAATAAATGTGTAAAAGTTGAAAAGTGATGGTAAAATAGTGAAAAAATTTGGATGAGAAAGTTCATGAAATAATTATAGTTGAATGATGAAATATTCCATTAAATAAAATGTTTATGAATTATAATAATACCTAATTGGCAGTGCTTTGTTTTTACTGACTGTAAAGTTCAGTTTTACATCCAATTATAAAGCTGAATTCATGTAAATTCATCCTTTGACCATCATTTTTACTATGTACTTGCTTGTAAAACGAAAGTATTTAAAAATATATATTTATTCTATCATGACAAAAACAATATAAAATATTATAAATAGCTTTATTGAAGTTCACTAGATTAATGCCTAGATGCATGGCAAGTGATGTATACTATAAACAATTACCCTTGTCCCTACTTCACTAAACATTCTTTTCCTCTTTTCTAATGTTGGAGTTCTCACCTAAAACTATACCTAAAAGGAGGCTTTACTACTTTAGTCTCAATGAAGTTAAACAAACATCAAAGGGTTGGCCATTTTAATCAACTAGGTAGGACTCTCTAGGGGGAAGGATTAGGGTTTCAACAACATGTAATTTTATAATAAGCATTCATTGGAGATTGTGGGCACAACATCAGAATAATAGTAGCAAGAGAGAAATAATGCAAGATGACCAATGTTAAATGTAAAACACATTTATGTGTGTTGGTGTGATTGCTGAAAAAGTGGTTGAGATTAGGACCCCAAAAATAATAAGAGATGCTATTGTTTTTATTAAGTATATTTTTCCTGACATATACTTATTTTTAAATTTAAAATATTTTAATATTTTTTTGTGAATATTCTCTTCATAGTTGTTATATAAATAATATTTTAAATAAAAACAAATATTTCATACGGTGTTTGACAATATAAATATAAAATCAAGGCAGGTTTTATTAAACATCGTAAACAATTTTAAACTCACGTATATCAATACCAACTTATTTCAAATTTGACGACCAATATCCGTTTTTAACAAGTTACCAATTACGCATTTGATATATTTTTCTTACATCACACACACCTTTGAGATTTTGTTATTATATCTTTTCATAGTTGTATAAATATATATTAAACATTTTATTAGTTAAATTGAAAAATAATTAAATATTTTTTTATAAGTGTAAGTTTTAAAAAATATAATATAATTCTTAAATTTTTATATTTAACTTTTTTAAATTTTTTTTTACGTATTGTTTGAATAACATATAATTAAAAGTTATTGTATAATTTATTTAAAATACCTATATGAATTAAAAATGTAAAAAAGTTTGGGACAAGTTACCTCGTAAGTTTATCTAAGCTCGATAAATTTGACAGAATAGATGTAACATTCTGAAAAATGTTAGTAAAAATGGTAAAAGTGAATACTTAAATCACATTATATCCAACAAAATCCGTATGTAATAACTAAAAATCCATATATAATAATAATTATTATATCTATTTTCTAAGATTATTTTTACCACTGTTTTAGTTAGTTTTATTATATTATGATAATAATAATTAATAATATTTATGACAAAAATAATTTTATTATATTAATAATAATAGTATTAATAAAATTATTAATACTATGAATAATATTAATACTAACATTATTAATATTAATAATAATAATATTTATAATAATGTTAATAATAATAATATAATAATAATATTAAAATATTAATAATAATAAAAATAATATTAATAATAACGTTATTAATGTTAATAATAATAATAATATTAATATTAATAATATTATTATAATAATAATATATTAACAATAATAATAATAATAATAATTAATAATAATAATGTAAATATTTATATACAAATTTATATATGGATTAAATCCGTATATAATACTCTGGATACAAATTCGTATGTAATGTTAATTTTTAATATGGATTATATTACATACAAACTTACATATGGATTAAATATGTATGTAATACTTTGAATACAAATTCGTATGTAATGCTGATTTTTAA
>Ga0099825_1005021_pt1 | contig 17189 bp, 8 predicted proteins | sample SiratroredBW_FD_76838 | JGI IMG/M metagenome (GOLD analysis project Ga0099825, IMG submission 76838) | Root nodule microbial communities of legume samples collected from California, USA - Siratro red BW | ecosystem: Host-associated > Plants > Roots > Nodule | place: USA: California | collected...
ACATATATTTTTTGGAACACAAATGAATTGACTTTTAACCACTTAAACTCAAACACCAAAACTGATAACTGCTTGACCTTATCTGTATATAATTGGTTTAGCATGTTCACGTAAATGGTTTACCATGTTTATGAAACTGGTTTATACAAGTATTTGACCATATCTTTATACCAAATGGTTACCAATGTTGGTCTAAGTAATTTACCATCAATTTTATCGATGTGGTTCGCTCAATTAGTATAAGTGGTTTGTCACGTTCACAAGTGCGACACCTATGTTAAACCCCTGCATGTCCATTCATCCATCTTTCTGTATGTGGTTCGCTTAGTTATTATAAGTGGTTTGCCACGTTCACAAGTGCGACACCTATGTTAAACCCCTGCATGTCCATTCATCCATATTTCTGTATGTGGTTTGCTTAGTTATTATAAGTGGTTTGCCACGTTTTATCAAGTCTGACACCTATATTAAACCCCTGCATGTCCAGTCATTCATTCATCCATCCTTCTTTATGTGGTTTGCTCAGTTAGTATAACTGGTTTGTCACGTTCACAAGTGCGACACCTATGTTAAACCCCTACATGTCCATTCATCCATCTTTCTATATGTGGTTCGCTTAGTTATTATAAGTGGTTTGCCACGTTCACAAGTGCGACACCTATGTTAAACCCCTGCATGTCCATTCATCCATCTTTCTGTATGTGGTTCGCTTAGTTATTATAAGTGGTTTGCCACGTTCACAAGTCCGACACCTATATTAAACCCCTGCATGTCCAGTCATTCATTCATCCATCCTTCTCTATGTGGTTCGCTCAGTTAGTATAACTGGTTTGTCACGTTCACAAGTGCGACACCTATATTAAACCCCTGCATGTCCATTCATCCATCTTTCTGTATGTGGTTCGCTTAGTTATTATAAGTGGTTTGCCATGTTCACAAGTGCGACACCTATGTTAAACCCCTATATGTCTATTCATCCATCTTTCTGTATGTGGTTCGCTTAGTTTAGATAAGTGGTTTGTTCAGTAATTTTGAATAATGTACCACAGAATAAAACTAGGAACAGAAAACCCACCACGAAGTGATCTTTCTGTTAGAAGGATGCCATTGGCGTACGTAAAGGAAGAAAACATGGAAACCAGAAACCCAAAACACAACAACAAACCATTTTTCTGCATATATGCATAACCGCCAAGCATAAAGAATGCACATAAACGACTTCTACAACGAGGCGTAGATCCAAACCAACAACCAAAAAGCACACCAATATTCTGGGTTTCTTCAACATAAAAAAGACAACACATTGACACCAGTAACCATAAAAAGCACACGAAGAAACAATTATTAAACATGAACGAAGCACTCATACAAAAACCACCAACAATGTTTTATACCAACAACGGATGAGAGAACATACACAGTTTAGGATACACAGTTTAGGGTACACAACACAGTAGGAAACACCACAACGATGGTGGATTGGCTGCCGGAAAACGAAGGCGACGGTAGCAAAAGGAACGCAAATCTTGTTGTTTCCTCTGTTCTCTCTCCTTCAGAGCACACGGGGGTAATGAGTGCAATGAGAAATGAGATCTGTTTTTTCCTCTCAAATTGCCCTGTATTTTCAGAAGGCAAATGACAAGAAACACCCTTTGCAAAAAGACAAAGGTAAACCACGTAAGCCAAAAACAACTGCGTTTTCTCTTTCATTGCCACGCAGGACAGCACTGCCACGTCAGAGTGTCAAATGGAAATAAAAGAAAATGCAGTGTCAAAGTAACATTTTCCTTTCATATAATCCAAAGTGGTGCGATGAGTTAGTGACATAACCTAAAAAAGTTTCATTATATTCTAATATTATTACAAAATAATGATTAATTATTATAATATTTTAGAAATTTAAATAATAATTCTTTTATATTATTTTGTTTATAAAATTTTTAATTTTAAAATATTTATTTAATATAGATATTAATTTTATATTTATTTAATCAAAAATAAACTTATGAAGTTCAATAAAGATATGAAAAGTTAAAACAAATTATTATTACTACATTTATATATAGTTTTATTTTTAATTTTGATTGTGCAAGATTAGTTATTGTGTGGGACAGACAAATCAACAAAACTGATCCACAATTTTATGCAGACAGGCTCACTCTAATTCGCTTTTTGTAAGCTCTGAACGCATGACGGAGTCAAGCGTTTCAGATTAATCCACAGTGTTAAAAGTTTTTGTTTTATTAAAATGCTTAATCTTTTTTATTTTCTAAAATATCCTGTGGATCGCATGAATAAAATGCTCTAGTCATTATTTTTTATTTTTATATTTTGAATTCTTTGATCAATCTGTTTATTTTAAATTGATCAATAAATTATGAGAGACTAAATAAGAAGGAAAATAAATGAATCACCAATCGAAAATAATAATAATTTTATCATATTAAATACAAATTACATATTTAGATTAAATAAAGAATTAAATGGAATGATTTTTTTTTATAAAAATTCATTTGAGAATATTTAAATCAATAAATCGAGTAAAAATAATTAAGAAATAAATAAATAATAATATGTAAAATATCTTTAAAAAAATTAAATATACCAAATAAATGAAAAATACCTTTTACTTTATTTTTGAAATTAAAGTTTATTAAACTAAATATAAGAGATTAATCCTATTTGTAACAAAAATATCAAGGTTTATAGTAATAAAATTTAAACAATTTAAATTAAAAATTAAAAAATTCTAGAAAAACATTTAGATAGTGAATTTTGTTGAACGAGTAGATTAGTTAAATCCGTTATAGGGATACTGATAAAAATTATGAAAAAAATTATATAAGTGGGCACACTAGTTCCAGACTTGAAACCTTGTAGTAACCCCTAATTGGTGTCAGGTTCTTAAACTTATATTAAAAATATTATCACTAAATTTGGGCATTTGGTCTAGTGGTATGATTTTCGCTTAGGGTGCGAGAGGTCCCGAGTTCAATTCTCGGAATGCCCCATTAATGATTTTTATGTATGTTTATTAATTTTCAATTAACTTTATATATATGTTTAAATTACAAAAAAAATAAATCTAGAGAAGAGTTGATTTTGATTGGTATTTGAATTTTTGAATAATGTTTTTGTTATTTTGTTTTTGGCTTCGATTATCCTAATACCAATTATATTAGTTCATATTTTCTTTATATATGTATTATATAATATTAAAAATATTTTATGATATATTTATCTTATATTTTATAAAATATTACATTACATTACATTATATTCTTCACTTATATCACCGAACCTATATTTAATATTTCTTTGTAGCTATTTAATATATTTTATATTTAATCAATTTTTACTATTTGAAATATAAATTTATTAAGTTAAGTTTTATTAATAGACCAACATCTTAATAATAACTTTAGTTTATTTTTTCAGCAGCGTAAATCTAATTTCCTAAAATTATTATATATATATATATATATATATATATATGTATATATACTTTATATTTTTATATGTAAGTTATTTATTAATCCATAACGACATATAACTGAAATATTTTTTAAATCAGTTTTTATCAACAAATTAATTACTAAATTAACATAAAAGATAAAATATAACAATTTAATTATTTTTAAAATTTATAACATAATATCAATATTACAAATTTATAATATATATATATATATATATATATATATATATATATAATATGACAATTTTATTGTAAGAAAACTAATTTACATTATGCTTTTAATTTTTAATATTTTTATTGACTTAAGTTTGAAAAGAAAAGTTAACCTGTAAACATTTTTTTTTAGTATTAGATTATATTCCACTAGTAGGATTTTTAATTTGAAATTTCCTGGTTAGCTTATAAAACACAAAGATTCCACTTCTTTAACAATTCATATTGAGAATACTTTAGACTTATCATGGAACTCTAGCAAATATTTTCCTTCACGATAAAGGTACGATTTTCATAAAAAGTTTAATACTATCAAATTCTTTAAATCATGAGATGGACGCATTTTTAAGGATTACTAATTTCAAAGCTTACATAGAAGCTTACATCACTATTACTTTTGTCAACGTCCAATTTTGTCTTGCTGAACTTTATTTTAAAAGTATTCTAAAAAAAGGTTTTATTTTTATCATTTATCTTTAAAAAAATAAAAAAACTAAATTAAAAATAATAAAAAAAGTAAATAAAATAAAAAGTAACAATACAGATTGAGAGAAGATCTCTGAAGATTTTTTTACCATCATGTTTTCTTTCTCAAAAATAAAAAGATTTAGGAAGTGAAGAGACATGAGATTTCTTGGAAAATGAAGAGGCATGGTTTCTTGGAAAGTAAAAAGACATAGTTTCTTGGAAAGTAAAAAGGCATAGTTTCTTGAGAAGTAAAAGGGCTGGTTTCTTGGTAAATGGAGGGATGAGTCTCTTGAGAGGTGAAGAGATAGGAGTCTCTGGGGGAGATATAGAATACAAAAAAAAAAAGAAGAAAAAAAGGAGAAAAAGGAGAGAGATCCCAAACCATCATCATCCTTACCGATGAAATCACCTCCAAGTTTCCTTTGAAACCTCACAACCAACCACTCACCCACAGTTTTCCACCAAAAGACACATTTTTCTCCTTTTTTTTTTTTCGCCTAAACACCTTCTAATAACCTCCAAGAAGCCTCCAGAGCAATCAGAACAGCCCAAAACAATTTGAAAAAGCTTGGAGAAGCTCTTGCCGGAAAATCGGGCTTCGTCGGGGCTCCACCTCCAACCGCCACCAAACTCGGGTTTTCTGTCTCCATTAGGCGCGTCTCTTTCCCCCCATCTCATTCTCACCATTTCTATAATTTGAAAAAGCCTTGAAACCTCCATTTGAGCCTCGCCAGTGCAAGTCCCATTGAGGAAGATGACTGGCGAGCCTTGCAAGCTCATTTTCTCCCACCACAGACCTCCTTTCTCCTCCATTTCACCTCCATTGACATGAAGAGGAGGAGAGGAACGTTCGTCACCCCATGGTGCGGTGTTTCGCCATCGTCGGAGACTTGTCGGAGCTCAGTGTTCAAGTAGCCAACTTTGAGAGCAAATTTGAGGAGATCTAGGAACCTTTACGAGAAGCTGAGGGTTGCATTGGAAAGCTGGGTTTACCCTCTTTCCAGTGGTATGCCACAACCCCATTTATGAAACCTCTAGATCCCTCAAAAATGAGTGTCAAGATGCGAGTCCAACATGGGTAACTTAGAATATTTTCTGGGCACCACATAAAATCGTAAATGTGGTCTTGTGGCTGACTTTGGGAGGTTCATTCTCCCTGGTCTTGAAGCTTTAGGAGGTGTATGATCTATCATTAGAAATCTCTTTTTACCCTCTTTCCATTGATCTAGGGTGGGTGCATTTATAAGATAATTTAGTCACCCAAAATCACCCTGAAATTTGTGTCCCAAACTGGTTTCTGGGCTTCCCAGAAACTAAGTCATGAAAGACAACCAACTAGCTAACTTTGTAGAATTCGTTCTCCCTATCCTTGAACCTTTAGAAGGTGCGTGAGTAGTCTTTGAAAAGGTTGTTTTACAAGATTTTCAGGAGTATATAATAAGTGCATTTATGTTACTATTTGAGCCTTTGAATTCAGCTTGAAAAACCTGTCCCCAAACTGGTTTCTGGGTTCTTCCCAAAAACTAAGCTATGGGGCAGATTTCAATTTTCAAGTGCCTAACTTTCGAGGAAGTTTTATCTCAATTTAAGAACCTCCAAGGACTGTATTTGTGCTTGTTGGAAAGATCTTGAATAGATCTTTCCAGTGATATACCATAGGAACATTTATAATGCCATTTGAACCATTAATTTTGACCCCAAAGTTGGGGTCCCAAACTTAATATAGAAGACCAAATTTTGACCAAGTTAAAAATCCAGATTCATCAAACACACCAACTTTGGAGAATTCGTTCTCCCAATCCTTGAAGGTTTTAGGGGTGTATAGGTAACCAATGGAAAGCCTTTAGACTCATCTTTAATTGGACACCAAGTTTGCTAATTTCCATTGCCATTTGACCATCCAAATTTGGCCTTAAAGTTGCCTTCTCACAACTTTTTCCCCACTAAACCCTAAAATTAAATCCCAAAACCTAGTTTTGTTCTTGATGCTAACCTTGACCTAAAAGGACTCTCTATAGGCACGTACGCTGCCCAAAGGGCGTTTCTAGTATGGGTCAGGATTCGCATCTCTAGTTTGATATTCTTGCTTATTAAAAAAAAAAAAACGTGTCTTATTTAATAATTTTTCGATTAAATTCTTAAATAATCGTTCGCGTTATACGAGATTTAATTCGAAAGATTTTAAATTCATTTGGAATATCAAAGGGCCGTACGCGTCAAGCGATATTCAAATGAAGTTTAACTGCCAAAAACGCTAAATGTTTTGAAAATATAAAAAATACCAAATTTTAAAAAAAAATTATATATAAAACTCAAAAAAATTAAAAAAATATCAAACATTTCAAACAAATCATTTTCTTGAAAGAACTACGTACCCCTGATTCTCTATCCCTGATAAAGATACGTAGGAGCAAGGTCAAACCTTGTCGGGCCCCCCAAATAAAAAAAATATTTAGTTTGTTTTATCTTAATCTCTGTCTTTTTCTCGGGAAAATAAATGTTTTGAAAAATCACACTCGGTTTATTTATTTAATTAAAGGTACCGTCGTAGTACGGGCGTTGTGAGGGTGCTAATACCTTCCCCACACGTAACCGACTCCCGGATCTAGATTCGGTTTTTGCACACTAGCCTTATCCTCATTTTTTAGTTTTTTCATAGTTTTTCATAAAAACTATGGTGGCGACTCCATTGTTTTATTAATTAATAATTTTTCAGATCGCTGTGATCACGGTTGCGACAACTTTTAATATCAATTGTTGAATTGAACGCTTACCACTTGGCTAAAAATTATAATTAATAGTCAAATACAATTATTTCTATTTAAGAATGTAACAATCCAAACACTTTGATTTGATTGTCACTTGACTATCGTCATGAAATAATTGATATCACTTGACACTACTGGGTTCAAAGCTTCTTAAAGCAAGTTAGCCAAATATTGCAATCTCATTCACATTATAGAACCTCAAGTAAGGGGACATTAAACCCCTTCTTAGGTTTATTAAATTATTTGCAAAGGTATATCTCACAATACAAGACCTCACACCTAATGTAATGATGCATACAATGGTGATTGAAATATGAACTTAACCTTTCTTATACATATTTTATATTAATAAGTTGAAAGATATGGATGAATTAAGAACTAGAGCATCCAATTAAATTAAACTTAAAGAGAAGAACATTAAGATGACAAAAAGGTATGAAAAGGGAGATGTCAAATCCTTGAGAACTCAGGTAAATCAAAATAAGAACTTCAATTGAAGAAAGATGACCAAATACAATGTATACATATTGCTTAATATTGTAAAAGATATAATAATTCAAGAGATACCTTAGAACACCTGTTTTATGTTAATTATTTATTTAATTAAGATTTTGTTAGCTATTTTTGCTATGATGGAAGTACACCAGTCACAAATGTAGTAAGTAATAAATATATCATTCTTTCCCAAATACAAAAGATAATAATTACAATTATAACAAAATTAGACTCAAGAACACTTTCATAATTTAGATATATATGCAGAAAATTAAACAAAGAAAATATTGTTTTAGTGTTTTTTTGTCAACAATTGGAATGAAAAAAAAAGAATTAAAGATGAATGATATGAAATTGTTAGGGTTAGATTTCACCAATATCAATGTCAACCCACAAAAGTTCCCAAACTTTAACTTCCTAGGTGCGATAAGCTTAAACTTATCTATTAATTGTGAATTCCTTAACCAATTAAATAAACAAGACTTGCAAGTACCACAAGGGTCTTAAGACAACAAATGAATAACGTTCTATTTCTAGATAAAAGCTTCATTTGGTATTTAATTCAGATTTAGATTACAAATGATATTTTTCAATCAACACAACAGGTAGTAAGCACATAATTAAAATACTAATATATTGAAAAGAGAGCATCTATGTAAAGACATATTTAATAAGACCAATATTGCTTACATGAGAGTTTGAAAATATTGAATCTACCCCTAATAACAATGGATTTAGCTCCTCATAGTCATGAGAAGACTAAAACTAATGGAAGATGATATAAAACTCTAAAATTGCCTCCAAATGTGACTTTTGCTCCTCGAAAACCGAAGATGCCTAATCTTAATGTAGAGAAACTATTAAATAGAATGTGAAAACCGACACTCGCACCTGGCTTAGGTTCCCTTCTTGCTCTCGGGTTTGTCAGACTAGGCTCAGGTTTTGGCTCTAAGCCTAACTTGTTTTGCGTCAAATTGCTCTTTAATCACTCGTCTTCCAGGACTCAATTATTATTTTCTTAATCCAATGTTTTTCTATTCATTTTTAGGCAAAATAAATGAATTAGTGATTAAATTCAATCTCTGACTCTTATAATCAATTATTAAAAAAATCTGTATAAAATTGAGAATTAAACATATTTTAGCTTGAAGAGAGAGTTAATTTTATCTCGAAGAATAGTCCAAAAATATCATATAAATCAACTCTATCATGTTTTAATGTATATATGTTTATGTAGATCGTTAATGAACTTTATGAATGATATTAAAATTGAATCCAAGTTATATAACCAAATACATTATATATGTCACATTAGTCAAGAAATACAATTTATTATCAAAATAAAAGAAATTTAAAAAATAACAAAACAAAAAATAAAAATTTAAATCAAAAGAACGAAAAAAAGGAAAAATAACTAAAATCAAAAGAATAAAAACTAAAATTTAAAGTATAAACAAAATAAAAACTTAAAATAAAAAAATAGAAATTTAAAAACAAAAATTTAATAGATAAATAAAAACTAAAAGATAAAATAAAAATTGAAGTTTAAATAAAAAAATAAAAATTAAAAGAAAAACTGAAAGATAATACGAAATCTTGTAAAGATAAGATAAAATTATGAAAAAAATTTATTCTTTGATAAATCTGATTGTGATAGAATATCGTTCTCTTTACCCACATTATCAACATCTGCATTTACAATATGCTCACTTCCAAGTATTTCTCTTTATGTTCAACTCCAACTCCTTCAGAATTTGGCTCTTCTAGTTGTGTAGGTCCCACTATTTGCTTTCCAGACCTCAAGGCAATGACACCCACGTTCTTCCCATTAACATTTGGATTAGGAATTGTTTGGGAAGGTAAACTGTTAGGCATTTGAGGCTGATTCTGATTAATTACACTAGCCAACTGCCCTATTTGGGTTTGCAGACTTTGAATGATGGCCTGAGTCCTTTGCTAAAATTGCAAATTGTTGGTTGCCATCTGTTTCATCAATTCTTCCAAGGAGGGGCCACCTTGTGGCTGGGATTGTGTTGAGGTAGATGGTGTGGTTTGCTACATAAAACTCTCCTTCTGATGTTGGAATGGAGGTCTATAGCTGGAGTTTTGCTGCCAATTTTGCCTTGAATGGAAGGTGAAATTGTTGGAGGAATTATGGAAATTCTGATTTTGATTCTGACTGTGATTTTGCCCCCATCTCAGATTTGGATGATCTCTCAATCCAGGATTGTATGTGTTGGAGTAAGGATTATACTGTTGTTGAGGTCTCCTTTGAAAAGCTCCAGCTACTACAACAGTGTGATCATTGGAATTATGTACTTGCAGTGTGGGACAAGCATTAGTGGGATGTGAAACATCATAACAGATACCACATGCTCTAGGTTGTGGACTGACAGTTGAAACTTGGACCGTTTGACTCATGACTAACTGTCTCACTAATGATGCTAACTCATCAAGCTCTTTGGTTAAAATTTTTTGATCTGCACTTCTTAAGGCTGGGAAATTTGGCTCACTGGAAGAGGCTTGTACATGGTAGACTGCACTACTGTTGGATCTAGTCCTAAACTGTTGAGAATTGGCAGCCATATTTGCAATGAGCTCTCTTGCTGCTGCAGGTGTTTTGTTCACTAAGGCACCTCCACTGGCTGTGTCTACCATGCTCTTATCCATGGGTTGAAAGCCTTCATAGAAATGGACTATGAGCAGCTGGTCCGTAATTTGGTGGTGTGGACAGTTGGCACAAAGTCTCTTGAATCTCTATCAGTATTCATGCAGGTTCTCGCCACCTGCTTGTCTGATGCTGCAAATCTCTTTTCTGATTGCAGTGACTCTTGAGGATGGGAAGAATTTCTCTAAGAAGAACCTCTTCATGTCATTCTAGTTTCGAATGGATGTTGGCTGGAGATAGTACAACCAATCCTTTGCTCCGCCATCTAGAGAGAATGGGAATGCTCTGAGTTTGATGTGATTCTCATCAATTCCATGTGGTGTCATGGTACTGCAGACTACATGAAATTCCTTCAAGTGCTTGTGTGGATCCTCACCTGCAAGACCATGAAACTTGGGCAACAAGTTTATTTATCCGGATTTTAGTTCAAAATTAACATCTAACTCAGGATATTGAATGTATAAAGGTTGGTAAGTAACATCAGGTGCAACCATTTTTTTAAGAGTTCTATTGTCCATGTTATCATGAGAAGAAGAAGTATCTAAACTAACAGTATGCAATAAAAGAAGTTCCAAAATACTATATCTAATGATTTTTAAAAATTATAGGACCACCACAGGTTAATTGTAACAGTATTCGAGAGTCCAAAAATAAAGGGGAAAATCTTAAAAATTGAAAAAAATAAAGTTGTGACTGAGGTTCTAATTCAATGGAGGGAGACCAATCAAGAGGATGTTGTATGAAGAAAACTACCTCACGTGCAACTTAATTTCCAAACTTTGATTAAAGTTGCTAAAAGTTGGCCTTAATGTCAGGTCCAGGACAATGTAGAAGAGAAGTACAATTGTCGTAGATAAAAAAAACTATTATTATGGTTTCGAAGGGGGTTGAATAAGACTTTTGTATATGTTATTGAATGATATATGGAATTGTGAGTTTGGTTTCATTGTTGATAGTCAGTATTTGCATAAGGAAACATTGAATTTGCATTTAACAAATGTTCACATTGTGTGTGGTGGCAGTGGAGTTGGTGAAACTTCCTATTACCCTTAGTAGGTTAAGTTCATTCAAAGAACTAAAAAGAAAAGTGTTTCATCAAGCTCCACGATAGACGAAAAGTGTTCTACTAAAAGATTTCCAAAAATTTTAAGCTAAAATGATTTAATTTGTGTTCTTTACATTGATTGTGTAAAGGTATATTTTTTGATCTAAAAATGGTTAATATTCACCCTTTTTAGGGGTAGTGGGCATTCTTGTGGGGTTGAACCTCAAACTATCTTCATGAGGATTGTTTCACTAAGGTAAATTTTTTTTTTGTAGAGAGCTGTTATCCAAGTTACCTTGTACTTAAGTTGACCCATTACAATGATCACAATCCAATTGGTTCGTCTAAGATATTATCCAATGTCTAAATTGAAGAGAGTCCTACCTGTTGTCAACACCCAATTTCGTCCGGATAAATGAAATTTATTTAAAAAAAAAGTGAAAAAAAACATCATCTTCTGGTTTAAAGTTTACTGCTTGTTTTGATTTATTGTTTTCTTTATTCTCCTCTTATTTAAAAAAAAATAATACAAAAATATAATTTGCATTTTGTATAATTGTCATTTTATTCAAGTTTAAAAAAATATGGTTTAGATTTTTATTCTCTTTCTTCATTTAAAAAAAATATAATAAAATAAATAAATATACATATGCAAATAAAACAAACAAAAATGAAAATAATTGTTTTTTTATAATGTTGAAAAAGAAAGGAAAACTAAAAATATTAGTCATTTAGTTTCTAAATGAAGTTTTTTGCTTTTATTATTTTCTCTTGTCTTAGAAAAATATAAAAAAAATTGATTACCTTTCTTTTTCTTTTCATTTGGGTTTTTATTCTTTTATAAAAAAAAATTAAATATATTTAACTAATGTTTTTTTGTTTACTTTATAATTTTTGTTTTTAGAAATTAAATATGAAGTTTCATTTTTATTTTTAATAAAATAAAAAAATTGGTCATTTTTAATTACAAAGTTAGATAATGTTTTTTTTTAAGAACTTAGGTTTGTGTTATTCAATGTGACATGACCAAATCCATTAAATTAAAAAAAAAGTAATTTACTATTCTAAAAAATAAGAGTGTCGTGGGATCCTTTTACACACCATCCCATGTAATTTTTTTTTCTCCCTCTCTCTTCAATAATTTATTACCAACTTTGCTTCATCCTTTTCTATTTATATTCAGCCACCCAAACATGGATCTTCAATTGCAAATTCACCAAGTGGCTAGGTAGTTACGTAACTTTTACCACCTCATCACATTTCTTCACTTTCACCACTTACCTTGCCTACTGAATCTTTACCGTACACAATTTTCAAAATCTTCAGTACTATGCTCTACTAAAGGCCACACACCAAAAAAGCAATGTTTCCCTATTGTACAGACAAAAATAAAGCTGCAACTTCCTCTTGATCCGCTGGTACAGAGGATTTGATTATGAGGTTTTGATTGTGGTGGTGCTATTTTTTAATCCCTTCATGCTCACGTATTAAAAGGCTCTCACCCCACTCCTCACAAAAGGACTCACCTCACCTCACTCATTAATCTTCATCTCATATCCCCATTCTTCATTCACAAAAAATTGGAAACCCACTACCTCACCTCGTTTGGTCAAGAAAATCCTTTCACCGTTCACCAGGCTCCACCTCATCCTCACGCATACTCTCATAGCAGCATTCCCTCACATATGTTTGCCATCCCCACGCACCAAGCTAACTTCCTTCTTAACCATAACAGTGCCTTTTCCCCCTGATCTCAACCACACTCCATCATCAAACTTCCATAAGCATTCAGCACTTCTAACCAACTTCTTTCACGAATGTCACCACCATCACCTCCAACGCACCTCCACATGCCACCATCATCTTCCTCTCTCTATCCCTCTTCACCATGCTGCCCATAACACCTTCCTCATGCCTCTGACGCCACCAAAACCTTTCCCCAAAACCGAAGGATGAAGCCTTCCCGCTACACATTCTCGTCAACTCCTAGGCTGCCGCGTCTCCCTTATCACCTCCGAACCACCATAACAACAGCCAACGGAGCCATTAGCCCTCGCCAGCACCTCTTACCACCTTGGACCAATCCTCACCAGCACCTCTTGCCACCGTAGATCTCCCCCGAGCCCAAGTTGCACTCTCGCAGTCGAGCTTTCCCCCTCCAAAGGCCACCATACCTTGCCACCCTCCTCACCACCTTTTCCGCTTCAGCTCCATACACCGCCGACGTCGAGCACGAGCCATGCACCTCCAAACCCACGCAGCAGCCAACCAAAGGTAGTGACGCCCCACCAAACTACCAAAGTAGGCTCTAACCTCTCCATTTGGCGTCGCCGTCGGCGTCAATGGCCGCTGTCGTCGCCGACGACGATGCCCACCGTCGCCATCTACCTCTGCCGCCACACGCTTCTCCAGCCACGCACTCCCATGCCTCGAAACAGGACCAGCGACGTCACCTCACAACATGCGCGTCACTAACCCTAATGGGTTACTTCATGCACCTCCACATAGTTGAGCCTGCACCTCCGACCCTCTTCAATCCCTAAAATACCCGTGAGCATATTTGGGTTCTGATTTGTGTGTTTCCTTCTTGCACCTTCACTAACTAAAGTTTGCACCTGCAGATGTCTGAATTCTAAAACAGCCCTTTGCTTGTTTTTTTTTGAAAAATCTTTTGTTTTTACTAAAAATAATAATGCTTTAAAAGTTTAATATTTGGCTATTCCTCTTAAAAAAGCCTTTCCCTCAAGCAATGAGGGATGTTTTGAATAAAACTTTCGACTAATTTCTTAATTGACTGCACGCGTCATATGGGAATTAATTCAAAAAACTTTAATTTTATTTGGAATGTCAAAGGGCTATGCGCGCCAAGCTATATCCGAAAATGAAGTTTACTTTCTGAAAATACTATTTTTTCCAAAATAAAAAAAATATATATCAAATTTTCAAAACTAAAAAAAATCAACAACAAACAAAACAATTTTCTACCCAAAGAACTACGCAGCCCTGATTTTCTATCACGTATAGAAATATGTAGGAGTAAGGTCAAACCCTTGTCGGGTCCCCCAAAGTAAAAAATATTTTTGTTTTATCTGCATTTTGTCTCTTTTGGAAAATAAATATTTTGAAAATCACATTCATTTTATTTATTTAATTAAAGGTACCGTCTTAGGACGGGCGTTGTGGGAGTGCTAACACCTTCCCCACACGTAATCGACTCCCGGACCCTAAATCCGGTTTTTGCAAGCTAGCCTTATTCGTTTTCGATTTTTCCATAGTTTTCCATAATAAACTATGGTGGCGACTCCCCTCTTTTAAAATTAAAATTAGTTGTTTTTTTCGGATCGTCTTCCCGTCGTGATCCCGGTTGCGACAGAGCTGTTATCCGAGTTACCTTGTACTTAAGTTGACCCATTACAATGATCACAATCCAATTGGTTCGTCTAAGATATTATCCAATGTCTAAATTGAAGAGAGTCCTACCTGTTAAATATTATACACAATGTTGAAGAAAATCAACACTTAATCATAATGGAATAGAGAATGAAACTATTTATTACAATATAACATTAGGTTGTCATATATAAAAAAGACAAGATCAAATACATGTATTAATAAAAGATTATACAATAAACCACAAAATCTATCCAAACCAAATGATAAAAATTGGTTTTGTTTAGTTAAATTTTCTTTTTATATTTGGTCCAAATGTATTTTTCACCAAAAACGAAATCAAATTGTATTATAAACACGCCTAATTTAAACCGTTATTTTACAATGTAAAATTCATCAACTTACATTCACTTAATTACACATTAGTATGCTTAGACATAATACATTCACTTAATCTCACATTATCCACTTAAGCATGAATGTACAAAATAAAACATATAGAAAATTAAGGGAGCAATTTTATATTATTAATTAATTTTAGTCATAATATAAAAATTTCAAAGACTTCTATTAATTGAAAAATTTATTCATAAAATATTTAAAAAAAAGAAAAACTCGAATTTTTAAGGAAGTAGCATCGTTAAAGGGAATCATGATAATTATATAATTGATATGAATATTTTATTACTTTAGTTATAAATAACAAATATTTATATTTGGTTGAAATATAATAGTTACTTATTTTATAATAATTTTTTTGATGCGTTAAATTATCAATGATAATAGTGTGAGATTATCATCCTTATATGTATTCATGAATATTTGATAAGACATTTTTTTTTATAAACATCAATCTTAGATTTTGTAATTTGATTAAACTAAAATTTGGAATAAGATCTTTTACTTGTATTAACAATTAATTTAAGTACGAATATACAAGTGTTATTTTTAATGCTTAATTTATTAAATTACACTAATTACAATTATTTCAAACAATATCATTATATATTTTAAAAACGAAACTAGTGAGGCCAATACATTAAGTCAATGACCAGTTGCATATAGCAGCTGAAAAGTAGAAGAAAGATAAGCCAAAAAGTAGAAGAAAGATAAGCTGATATGATAGAGGTCAATGTTATTTAAACGGGTAATGATATTTTGAAACTCTACACGCTAAAATATATGGTAGAGGAATTTTTTCCAATTGGCTGCTCTAGCTAATGGGGCTATTGAGGACGTACCCAGGATGTTACGAGAGGCTGACGCAGTGACGTTCCGTGATCCTCCACGAGAAGTTCAAATTTTTCTCGATCATTGCAATTGGCTAGTAGAGCAAATGAATATTTTAATTGCTCGTGTTAGGGATTGATAACAGTTTCCTTTTGTCTTTCCGTTGTAGTTGTATCAATTTGAATTCATTAAATAAATTAGTTTTTGAGACTCCAGATCTATGTTAATTTCCATTTAATTACGTATCGAGTACACAACTTTATAATTTCCGACTAGTTGCATTTTTTTCATATTTCATCTTTCATCTAATTCATCTTAAATAAAAACAGAAAAAACAATAACTGCTAAATTCCCACGACATCGATATAGGACTCGCGCCAATCGTCAGAATATGGAAAACTGGGAGCAAGCAATGAAAGCAATGCAGGACGAGATTGGTGAGTTAAAGGATAAGGTGAATCAGGTTCATGGCCTAAAAGATCAGTTGGGATAGATTCTCGAACATCTAACGATAATAAACAGCAAACCTGAAGCCACTACCAGAGATGAAGGGACTCAGTCTTCACATCCTCCTATTTTCCAACCGGGGACATTATAAACCCGAGATCTTCATCAAGGAAATCGAACGAATCAAGAGTTCCCCCTGTACGACATGCCTATAAACTATGAACCACTCTACGAGGAAGGTTTGGAGCATGAAACTATACCACACGATGCTAGAGGTTAGCCAGAGTTCATTCAAGTACCACCTAGTGGTCATGGTGAAGATATAGTAATTAACAGAATACCAACTACTATCCAACCCAGGTTTTGAATGTGACTTTGGGAGGTGAGCCCAAAACAGAAGTGGTAGCTCCAACTGCTGCGGTCCTTGATGCTGATAGAGTGAAAGATAAGCTAGAAATCCTTGAGAAGAGATTGAGGGCAATAGAAGGTGGAAGTAGTCATGAGTTCGGAGATGCTGCCGGTCTATGCTTTGTACCGGACTAAGATCTTACCACTTTCCCTTTTTGCTGGGCTTGTTGTCTTGTACTTTGAAAGGGAAATGATTTAGCCCCCCAAAATTTAAAGTGTCAGACTTTGAGAAGTACAAGGGGACCACTTGCCCAAAAAGTTATTTGACCATGTATTGTAGGAAAATGGAAGCTCATGCGCATAATGAAAAGCTTCTAATTCATTGCTTTCAGGATAGTTTGGAGGGTGTGGCATTGAATTGATATATGCACCTTGAACCTACTAGGATTTCATCATGGAAAGATTTGGTAGACGCTTTCTTAAAGTAGTACAAATATAACATGGACATGGCTCCGGACAGAATGCAACTACAGAATATGGCAAAGAAGAGTTCGAAAACTTTCAAAGAATATGCGCAGAGGTGGAGAGAGTTGGCCGCCCAAGTTGAACCTCCGCTATATGAGAAAGAAATGATCACCA
>Ga0099825_1005028_pt1 | contig 17167 bp, 9 predicted proteins | sample SiratroredBW_FD_76838 | JGI IMG/M metagenome (GOLD analysis project Ga0099825, IMG submission 76838) | Root nodule microbial communities of legume samples collected from California, USA - Siratro red BW | ecosystem: Host-associated > Plants > Roots > Nodule | place: USA: California | collected...
ACAGCACATGGAGGGTTTCGGACAAGCATTTGTTTTGAGTGAAGATCAAAAGCTTGATTGGGCTGATATGTTCTACATGATCACTCTTCCAAAGCGCTCCAGAATGCCCCACTTATTTCCACAACTCCCTCTTCCTTTCAGGTTCTATTTCTATATATGGCCACATAAATCATTCATCATATCTGCACATTATTCATGCTCAAAGAGCTTTCTTCATTATATTTCCATTAATTAATTGGTTTTGTCATGATGCAGAGACACTCTAGAACTTTACTCACAAAAAGTGAAAGATCTAGCTATGGATATTCTTGGGCATTTGGGAAAAGCATTGGAGATAGAAGAAAAGGAAATAAGGGAATTGTTTGAAGATGGGATACAAATGATGAGAATGAATTATTACCCTCCATGTCCTGAACCAAAAAAAGTGATTGGAATCACCAATCATTCAGATCCAGAAGCTCTCACCATCCTCTTGCAAATCAATGAACCAGAAGGACTGCAGATAAGGAAAGATGGAATGTGGGTTCCGGTTAAGCCCCTGCCTAATGCCTTCATTGTTAACGTTGGGGACATCTTGGAGGTAACCAAATAGTAACCATATTTATTCTGATTTTAAGTTTAGCTATTTAGGTTTTTTCTTTCTTAATTTTTGAAAAAAAAAAATCTCATCCATTTATTAGTTTTATAAAATATTAATTTTTGGACTTTTATTTACTAAAAACGTCCCTTTTTTTTTTTAAGTTTAAAGATTATCAACGGTTTTGAATAATAGCAAAAAAAAACAAAACTTACCTACTCGACAGTTTAAAATCCATTAAGTCCAATGTATTTTTTGAAATTATTATGCGTATTTATATTTTTAATTTTTCTAAACCATTTAGCTTTTAATAATAATATATATCTCGTGATAAACACAAGAACGGCAAGTTCAAATATCATCAGAAATTCCTTTCTTAATGGTCCATAACAGATTCAACACTCCTGCCCCTGTTTAAGCCATATATATATATATAATCATCCTCTGGAAATGAAATCATTTGCCATTTTCTATTTCCAAATTCCAACAAGACATTGACGGGTTATTTTTTGCATATTAAATAAAATTATTACTAATTGTATTAGGTAATAACCGAACATCTACACACACTAAATTGAAAGTCAAAGACTACAGAAAATTTCACTTATAAAATCATTGAAATGATTGTTTTTGTTTTTCTATGTTGCCTATTCTAATTTGATTCACTTTCAATTTTGCATGTTTTACATGGTACAGATTATTACCAACGGAACATATCGAAGTATTGAGCATCGAGCAACAGTGAACCCTGAGAAGGAAAGACTTTCAGTTGCAACATTCTATAGCCCTAAAGAAGACGCTGTCATAGGTCCTTGGCCACGCTTTATCACTGATGAAACACCACCACAGTTCAAAAGAATTAGAGTGGATCAGTATTTTAAAGAATTTTTTGCTCGGAAACTTGAAGGGAAGTCTAACAGAGATGCCACGAGAATGGAGCATCCTAATTGAAGTTATTAAAACATGGACAAACGTATACTTTTCTAAGTGTGGTGGTCATCTAAATAAGTTTATAGGAACAATAATGTGAATAGTGAACCATATGTAAAATACCGAGTGTGGTCCACTAGCACATGTAATAATTTACAACATATTAAAGACTTGTAATCTATAATAAATAAATGCTTGGTGCTCAATTCAACTAAATTGATCACATTTCCTTTGTTGATTAGTTTTGGGCTCATTATAATCACAAAATGTATTACTATATATAGATTAAGAAAAAAAATTGAAGTTACAATATAAATTTTATATTTTTGCTTTAGAATTCGTGTTTGTTTTGCGTTAGAGTATATCCTTGATTAATAAATATATTTTATATTTTTACACCTTTACTTTGAGATCAGTGTAGTCTCATTCTATGAATTGAAACTTACTATTTGCGAGAGAAATTTTCTCTAAATTCTGAAATTCAACTTTTGGTGGTTTTTATATTTAAGTTATTAATTTAAGATCACGAATCTTTTAAGATCCATCAATAATTTATTATTTTAACATTTTTATCTTTTGATTTTTTATGTTCTTAATCATTCGTGAATTGCCGAAAAGGATAGAATCAACATTTTGATAACCTTTATGGAAATTTTCCTCAAGGCTCTAAAATGCCAATTTGAAATTCTTTTTGGAGTCAATCGGTGAAGGAAGTTTGATTCATTGGGGGTTGATTCAGTGTCAATATGTAAGCGCACATAGTTGAAGGTTTGATTTTGGTGTATTCTCATATTTGAGTTTGTGATTTTGTTTGCGGTTCTTTGATCAAATCCTTCGGAGGAACCTAACAGTGAAGGAAATCAACCTGAGCATTCTTTGACTGAAATGGTGCAATCGAATTTGAAGATTGTGAAGCAGCTGAGGAAGAATTCCAGTGGAAATGGAATTTTTGTTCGGTGCAATTTGGCTTTAATAAAAGGGAATTGAGTGTTCAAATTTGAGGCGTTGTAGCACTTTGTAATTATGCAAACACCTTGCTGGCAACAAAATGAAAGCATGTGTTGCAAATTGCTGAATTCTTCGCTGTAATTCACTGCGCAGGTGGCTTTCAAATTGTGAAGTGGCAGGACGATGTGGTATAATATGGTTAAATTATTTCAATTTAAGGACTCATGTAATCTACTATGTAAGAAGATGATTATTAAATTATAAATATTTTAAAGTCATGAGAATTATTTTAAAAATATAAAGATTAATTTGTTCTCTTTTCATATCATTAAAATGTAATAGTCTTTTAATGAATAATTCAAATTTTAAATTATTTAAATAAGAGACTTAAATGCTGAGCAAGTTAGTACATGATAAAAAAAATTATCTTGTTTTGATGATAGAGGGTTATATTCTTCTTTTCTGGAAAAGAAAATACTTAAAAACAATTTCATGTTATCGTGAAAGCTATCAAAGAGAAGTAAAAAAGAAAAAATATCAATTGTTTGTAAAAGATTCTTTGAATTACTTCGATCATGGTAAATTCATGAACCCTTATTGTTAAAGAATAGACATAAAAACAAATAGATGTCTATTAGTATCAGATAATTACACATGTTGGACTAAAGGAAATTACACATGAGAGTAATTTAATTATCTAATAATTGGTATCATATAATAATTGGGAATGAATATTACATTATTAAATGGAGAACAACGTAATTGTTATCATTCTTCTTCTGACAATGATATCTTCATCTTTTTTCTATCTTGATTGTTAAGAAATACTAAATTCTCTTTAGACAACATTAACTTTTTTTTATCTTTCTCATACAAGATAGGATAAAAATGTATATTATATGAGACAAATAATTGGGTCAGAGTTGACATATATTTGTGTTAGGATGGTTGATAAACAATGCATATTTTAGCTCGTATTCTAAAAAATCTTTGAAGTAGACTCTAATTTGGCATGAATCATCTTGGCGACAGATGGTGAAGACATTCCTTATAACATAGAATTAAGCGTCAAGAATATTTTTTATGTTAATGTTAGCTTAAAATCTCTTTACACTTATTATCTGATCATCATCAACACTTATTAAATGAAGTAGAAAATTTGCATGGTGTTTTATTCTCTGTTAAACAAAGCACTTGCATGTTCCATGATTTACTCTTTTATATGGTGTCTGTCAAACACAACTTCATCATGTTTCATGCTTTTATGGATTAAACACTTAATTAGAATCTAAAGAATATTTACAATTTTTTCCTAGCACTTTTCCCCCTTTTTATGATGCTTAAAATAGTAAAGATTGAACATGAATTTTCATAAAGACAAAGTAGTGGATCAAGTTTTCTAATAAGATTTTTACAGAGAATTTTTAAAAAAGTCTTTTCATCGTTTAGATCATGTCATTTTGATATATATCACAATTTTAAACATATGAATGAAAATCTTGAGATGACTCATTGGTTGGCATCTTTTTCATCAACCTTGAGTTGCGAAACTAGTAAATGTTTGCAATTCATTAATGTTGGATGCTCCCTTGTGTTGAAATTTTTTACCAATTTATGCAGTTCATCAATGATAGTTGCTTCCTCTACTCCCCTGAGCATCAAATTATTCTTCTTTGCAGAAAGCTCCCCTTAACCTTGTGAAATCTTTTCAAGACCACTTATATAGTCCGCATAGAACTTGAGTCTATGAAATAGAGACAAGTCATGGGATGTTCAAAGCTCATGGTCTTTCTCCATATAGGATGCCAATTGAAATAGTGGTTCTCAACTTGTAGAGTCCTTCAGTAAACAATTGAACTTATCGTCTTCAGCTTAAATAATATTTTTACCCTTGTAGAGATGAAAGGGTATTCGCGATTGAGGGTTGTCTACAATGAACAAGTAGTAGGTTGCAAGAGTAGTATAGCAATGCATTGAGCCAAAAGCAAAGCATTTTCTTTTCAGAAGATGTTGGGCTTTTTGCAAGACTCGTTGTCTTTTAAGTGCTTCTTTATACAAATTATGTGTATTTGTAGGGTGCAAATGTCTTCATAGTCTTCCTATTCTTCAAAATCTTCGCTGACAGATAGATTCCAAGTGTTAATGAGAACAATTCAAATGACAGATTGATACTTTGTCTGCTTGACCTATGGAGTGATAAGCTACAATGAGTGAGATGTGGTTATTATCGCATACAGACTTAGAAAAGCTTGAAATTGAAGATTTGTTGATAGGGTTGTTTGATCTTCCCATAGATCTATCCATTCTAGAAATATTGTTCGGTCTAACATTGAATAGCATGTGTTGTAGAGATATGGTTGGTCAAGATGGATACACTCTAAAGTGAGGCCCTCTATTGACATAAATGTTTAGAGCATGCACTTTTGGTAAGTGTTCTTCTTCAAAGGACACTTTAAGCCCTTTGATTCCAAGACTACCTATTTTTTCTAACAAAAAATGTCTAAAGAGATAGTTAAGTTGAGGCTTTATTATGTTGGAGTAGTTGTTGACATGGTGCTTCTCAAACCATGGGTTATGCTGCTCTCGTCTGAATTCGTTGTTACCTTCCAGAGCAACATGCTTTACTTTAGGTGTTTATTTCTACTTCCTTGATGCCATGAAACCTTTTACAAAAGCATAGAGAGGGGAGAGAGAAAGGATTGATATTTTGAGTTCACTTTTGATGAAACTGAATGGCTCTATTTAAATAGGAAGTAATCTTTTAACTTCACTAATTTTAAAAATCGATTTTGCTCCCCTTCTCTTTAGGGAAGTTGCATCACTGTCAATTGTCCTGTCTTCTAATGCTTCTAACATCTTTTTCGAATTAGATATAAAAATCAATTTTGATACTACATAGTCACACCAATCTTGTTAGTACTACCCAAAGGATGAATCGTCTAACCAATTAAGCATGTGCAAAATCAACTAAATTGAAATTATACATACTAAAATCAAATCTTTCAATAAGTAACACTGATGCAATCCTATATCTAAGACTACAAACAAAAATAAAGAGGTCACTTAGCTAGAGCTTTGATCAGGAGCTTATAAGAAGATTGGGCCTAATTGGGCTTGTTTAGGCTTCAAAATAAATTTTTGGGCCTAAGTTTAAAATTGAAAAAGATCACTCTAGAAACTTTGGAGCTTCAAGATTACAAGACCTCTTGTAAAAATTGTATAATATTGTGTAGAATTTATTTAGGGTCTTGTATTTTGGGCCAAGTAAAATAGGATTTTAAACCTTGTATTTTAGGCCTAGGTAGTATAGGAATTTAAATTTTCAACCTTTTATTTAGGCTAAAGAGTAGAATAGGTTGTCTTCACTATTTGGAGCTTGTATTTGAGCCAAACCCTAACCCTAAGAGAAAGAGGGGGAGAGAGTTAGCTCTTAGGGTATGACTTAGGGCTTAGGTGGCATCTACACATGCTTTCCATGTTCCTTTCTTCATGTCACCTTCCCAATAGAGAGGATCCTCTCCATTCATGGCTTGATATATGTCTTTCTCTAATTTGAGAATTTTTAAAAAGCTTGTCATACAAGCTAGGATTAAGGTTAGGGTTAGTCTTAATTCTTTCCTATAAATAGAGGTGCTCTCCTCTTGTAAAATAACTTTGATGAATTTATTGAATTTTTGTTAAAATATTTTCAGCACTTTTACACTTGTCAAGGTTCTTTCTAGATGAGTCTTACACAAGACCTTTTCTAGACTTCCTTCTAAGTGTTCGCCTAAACTCACTTTGGAAAATTTACTTCTAAATCTATCTCACATGTCCAAACAATAATTCTTCAACTGCATCTATCTCAAATCACGTCCACAATAACAATCCTTCAAGAAGAAGCACATTGAAGCATGTAATTGAAGCTAGAATTACATCATTTGGCATCGGAGCTTAGGTTCTTCATGAGATAAGTGCTTCTTCAATTTTCTTCTTTGTATTTCATTTTTAGTTTCTTCTCTTTTCTCTTGCCCCTATGTGTATTCTTTTCTTACTTTTTTTTGTATATATAATATGATATTAGACTTATATTTTTTTTACTTAACTCATGTTCTTGCATGACATTTCTTTATATTTTTCAATTTACATTACTTTCACACCTTTGAGGGCGTGCTAATAATAAATCTTTTTAATAATTTATTTTTAAATTATTCTTTATTACAAGTGGACTTTAAGCCTAACTCAACCTTACAAAATCGGTTTATAAGTTGAGGTTTGCATCCATTTATAAACTATTAAGATGTCTCATCTCTAATCGATGTGAGATCTCTAACACCCCTCACGTCAAGAATCCTCAACTCAAGCGTGAAACTTATATGCAAGAGTGGTCTGATAGCGGCCCGATAGCATGTGACTCGATAGGCCCAACAATCTTGCCAGGATAGACTCTGATACCATATCAAGAAGTGGACTTTAATCTTAGCTTAACCTTACAAAACCGGCTTGTTAAGTGAGGTTTGCACTAACTTATAAATTATTCAAAGGCCTCATTTCTAGTAGACGTGGAATCTCCAACGTTCTTATTCTCCAATTGTTGAAAAGAATGAGAAATTAAATATATAAAAAAAAGTTATAATCTAAAACGTTAGAAATTATTTAGAACAAATACAATAAAACTTGAAATCAATATAATAAGACTGGAACAAAATTCATATTACTATTAATTATTTTTATTTTAATAATTATTTTAATAATTACTTAAAGAATGAATAAAGAAAGTATGAATAAAATTAAAGTTATAATTATGTTACATACACGTGCTATTATATAGAAGAAGAAAAAAATCAACGTTATCCTTAATATTTTAATTATCTTTAAAAATCGGTTTAATAAATAAGATAAATTGATTTATGAATTTCAATATCAAAACAAGATGTATTATTGATATTAACATAAAAATAACACATATTTACGTATGATATATCATTATTTAAATAATAATAATACTAATAATATATTTCAAAGATAGTAAAATATTATAGCTATATCTCAATTTAAATATATTTAATTACTTATCTTAAATATTTAAATCCATTTTAATTAGATATGATGATAGTAAACTAAATCTATTAAACCATTCATCACATCTAATCTAATTTAACTAGATATTATAATAATTAGTTAAATCGTATTTAAACAAGCATTTTATCTAATCAAATTAATTTAAATAAATATGAAAACAAAAATTAATTAAATGGTATTCAATTAATGATCTAGTATATCAAAATCCAGTTTAAAATGATATAGTAATATTTAAGTAATTATCTTATTAATAAATAATGTGAATGGAATAATATATGTAACTAGTTATATCATCTAATCAAATCTAATTTAAAAAATAGATTAATTAATTATCTTTTGGATCGAATTAGTTTTAATAGTGAAACTTGATGAAGTCATATATAAAATATTATTTTATCTAATTAAAAATAGTTTAATTATATATTATTATAGTTAATTAACTTATATTTAACCTTTTATTTTTTAAATAAATTAAATTATATTTAATTTATCAAATTCAATAATAATTTAATCTAATTGGAATTAGGAATGTAAAGGAATTTGTTATTGTCTGAATTCATTTTCATCTTGAGGAAGAATTCTCGTATTGACTACGAACTAGTATAAGTATGGATAATATCCGATTTTTTAAATCCAGTATTGGGAGCAAATGAATATGTAAACTTTTTCAAAGAGTAAAATGAAATGAATATGTTTGTACCATTCCATCTCAATACTCATTCCATCCTATTATATGATCTCATTTTAAATTATTAAAACACATTTAATTTGTTATGTAACATATCATATTATTTTTTTTTTGTCCTTCCTTTGGTGAATAATTTTATTAGGGTAGACAATCTCCCGTTTAGTTGTTAATTCTTATAAATTGGAATTGGCTATAAGAATTGGCGTTGTAAATCGAAAAGAGAAGAAGAAGAAGATTGGAATCAAATTTTATTCTTTCTATTTGTTCTCTTGTTGTTCTCTCTTTACCCTTCTCACACAACTTTCTATTTAGTATGATCATAATATCTTCTAAGGTTTTTTATTTTCTTAATTTTAATCGATATCTATCAAGTTGGTTATTGAGTTTTAAAAGGTAATGTCTCATATTAACCAATAAATCCTTTTCTTTTATTAGATAACATTCAAATTGATAATAATATTTTTACACAAGTCAAATTATTTTTATTTATTTATTTATTTATTTTTCTAACATTCTTCTTACTAATGTGATATAAAACTCCATGATCTAATAATTACATGAAATAAATCATAATGTACATTAAAATATCTTGAACAAATTGTTCCATCATTAATCAAACCTAAAAGATATATAATAATAAGAGTCATGGTGACTATATGTCATTCAATTATTAACATATTTTCTTTGTGTATTACTATAGTATCATTTTTCTTAATATAATTTTACAATGAGTGTAGTATCTCTAAAATTTACCTCCATACAAACTATATTATACATATATTTCTCTCGTGTAACACATCATCATCACATATAAGAAAACAACTACAGCACAAAAAACAAGTTAACCTATAGATTTTTGTTTAAAAGATAATATCATGAATTTAAGTTTTTATTTCAAACAAGCGAGAAACATAACCATACTGCATTCATCAACTATCTACAAGAAATTCATAATAATCAACTTCTCATAATGGAAATATACTAACTTATATACAAAGAGGTTCATTATAATTCTAAAAGACTTATGCATTAAATAGACCCATAAATTTGTACCTGTTCATACAATTTCAGGTGTGAATTCCACACCATCCCACAATCATAGGAAATCAACAACTATGAATTCAAACACCACCCCTCAATCATATGAATCTATTAATCCATTGTATGACAAAGTTAACCAGTATGATCTTTTCTAATAAGTTATATTTCAAACCATAATCATTGAGTTTGGACCTCCATCACGTGATTCCAATAGAGTCTCAATACCTTCTTGAGTTTGGACCTCCATCACGTGATTCCAATATAGTCTCAATATCTTCTTATTGATCATATCCTTAGAAAATACACATACTAAACAATCTCAACACTAGTATCTCCTTTCCCTTATATCTTGATCACCATTCCACAGCATTGATCATACATCATACATTTATATAAACTTAAAAATCAATACCAACACATACATATTCATAAACTTTAATATTCATTCAATACAATACATCACATATTGATGAATAATTAAATGAATAATTCATGAGCAATATACATACAAATATATATATATATATATATATATATATATAAAGTGGTGGAAAATCAAATAATTAAGACCAAAATCTCTTAATTTTATTAATTTGAAATCAATAATTAATGCACAAATTAATTCTCTTTAATATCCATTAAACCAAATCTTAAATTAAAAAAAAACATTTAAATTCTTTTAGATGTACAGGCTCATAAACCCTTTTCAATCATTTTCCTACAAATTGTAGTTTTTTCTATTCTTGGCTCCTTCCATATTATGAAACCAATCAACATACTTTGTAAAACTTGTTCACTCATATCTACATTTTCAATTATTCATCAATTATTCATAATAACATGAATGGATGATTTCAACTTGAAATCAATTTCATAATGAGACGAAAAAAGAATATAATCAATCCATAAAATTTCACGGTAATTTAATTACCAAAATTCTACCATTTCCATATTCTCAATTTTAAAATTAGGGTTCATCAAAATTAGGGAAAATATAATGGATGGATAAGCACAAATTGGAACAATCAAACCCTGATACAAGTTCAATCATAAATTTTGAACATGGATCTTATAATTTATGATTGTGACATAAAATAGGATAGTGAAAGATAATTACCTTAATCCATGAAAAACTTAACAAAAATAAATTCTTTAATGTGGAATTTCCAATCTATCTCTTGTAATCATTTACTTCCTCATCTCACACTCTTTTTTAATGGTCAATTATAGAAAACCTTCATTACAAAGACAAATCCTAATCCCCATCCCACACTCTTTCTTGATGGTCAATTGTAGAGAAGCTTCATTACAAAGACAAATCCTAATCTTACTTTCTTTCGCCAACTTTCATAAAGTTGGTTACCATCAATAGTTTATAAAATAAATAACCTCCTATATTTAACAATAAGTTCTTTTTTTATTTTTATTAAATCACGTTCAAATAAATAATTATATTTCACATAAGTCACATTATAAAATTAATTTATTTATGTTTTAACATAGAACGTACAAAGAATTCAAAAATCCTTAGGAACAAAAGTTTTAAGAGACACGAATCATGAGAAGTTTTCTTTAAAGTTTTAAAGTTGAGTTGTGTTTGGTTCGGGGAGTTGGTTTACAAGAAAGATTGAAGGTATCGAATTACGATGAAAGATTAATATAAAATATCAATAAAAAAAACATGAAACGAGGTAAAAGTGTAAAATTGTTCTATCTTGATATTCTTGCGAAGATTTGCGAGAAAATTTTCTCACTTTCATTTTTGTATATATTAATTTTTATTATTAACTTATAAATATTTATATTTATATAATAATAAATTAAATATAATTAATAATTTAATATAATAAAATAATAATGAAAATAATAATAAATATAACAAAAGTATAAAACAATAATAAAAAGTATTAATAAAAATAAAAAATATTAATAACAAATTTATAAAATGATAAAAATTAAATACTAATAATATTAATAACTAAACTAATAATAAAATTATAAACAATAGGTATAATAATAAAATTATAAAATAATAAAGTTATAAAAAATTATTTTATCAATTAAATCAATCACATCACTTATATATCTTCATAAATTTTCTCTTCAATTGTCATTATCTTTTCTATAATCCAAACACACATATTTATTTTATTTTAATTATTTAAAAGTTCAAAAATATTTAAAAAATTATATTAATTATAAAAGATAAACTGAGAACAGTCATAAAGTGCTACAACTATTTCTACATATAATCATCTGTAAGATCTAAATTTCGTTTAAAGAAATATTTCCTTTTTAATATTTTTGTATGATTTTTTCTTTTCAAACTGTAATAGCAAATTTTATATTCTTTTCTTAAATTTTCAATATTCCATTTTTATCATATACAAAAATTATTAATTATAATTAAAATATTCATTATATCAATAGGTTTTGCATACTCAAAATCATCAATGATCGTAATAATGAAAAAAATACACTTAAGAAAGAAAATAATATAACTATATTTATATTTTATAAGATTATTCTTTTATATTTTTTTTCCAGTTTTAACTATTACAAAAATAAATCGTAATGTACTTATTTATTTATGGCAATCGACTAAACGAGGCGATAACACTATTCCATTAAGTTTCCTTTATTGATAATTAATAATTATATACAAATGAGAAGTATTTTTTAAAGTTGTGTTTGGTTAGAGGAGTTGGTTTATGAAGAAAGATTGAAGGTGTCAAATTGGGATTAAAGCACGTAATTCAATAAATAAAATATTAATAAAAAAACATGAAATGAGGCAAAAATGTAAAATTATTCTATCTTGACATTCACGTCAAGATTTACGAGGGAAGTTTCTCACTTTCATTTTTGTATATATTAATTTTTATTATTAATTTATAAATATTTATATTTATATTATAATAAATTAAATATAATATATTATGTAATATAACATAATAATAACTAATAATCAAAATAATAATAAATATAATAAAAGTATAAAATGATAGTAAAAGTGTTAATAAAAATAAAAATAAAAAATATTAATAGTAAATTTATAAAATGATGAAAATAAAATAATAATAATATTAATAATTAAAATAATAATGAAATTATAAATAATAATTATAATAATAAAATTATGAATAATAATTATAATAATGAAATTATAAAATAATAATTATAATAATGAAATTATAAAATAATAATTATAATAATGAAATTATAAAATAATAAAATTATAAAAAAATATTTTATCAATTACATCCTTCACACTATTCACAAATCTTTATAAACTTTCTCTTCATTTGTTACTATCTTTCCCATAATCCAAACACATATATTTTTCACTCAAATCCATTCTTTTCTACTATCTAAAATCTATTATCAAATCCAAAGTGATATATGATATTCAGGAGATGAATATAATTTAGGATTTTCTTTTCTAATCAAGGAGTGAATGAATAAATATTATAATTTTTATTATGTATTTCAATTGAGTAATTGAGTGGGAAGATAAATCATTTATATTCTCAATAATGATACATTCAATGGGAATTAAAGACAATATTAATGGAGATTAATTACTAGTTGGTAATTAATATTCAGAAATGTCTAGAAGTCTAGAAGTCTAGAAGGTCTAGAAGTTTTAAATAATTCGACGTATAAAATGGTGTACTAAAAACTGTAATGGACAGATGAATTTTGGAATAGAATTGAGTTTTTCTCTTTGAGAATTTATGGTGTTATGATTCAGAAGAACCCAAATCTAATTTTATCAGGGTATCTTGTGGCGATCAACCCCATAACTTATCACTCACCTTTTCATCTTTCTTGAGTGTGGCGTCAATATCCTTTCCCAAACTGTCATTTAATCAAATTGAATATCAAAAACGGTCATGCCCCCTATATTTTCGCATCAGTTGGTATCAGAGCTTCGGCTCTTGATAATGTCCTTGAAGATGAGGGGGAGATTTTAGGAATCCAACCGCGAGTTTAAGTCCCACATTGAATAAAAAAGAGAAAGTTAAGCAATATATAAGAAAGAAGACCCATAAACCAACTACCTTAAGGTTTTCGGTTAAAAGTGGTGTCATTCCCTTATGTACGTTTGACCTATTTCTCCTTCTTGTGAGATTTTCCCAGTTATGCACCCTCGGATTCTCCCAACAACCACAACAAGTGGTATCAGAGTCGATAGGGAGTGTAGAAGAGGGACTAAAAGCCAATGGTTCGCACCGACCTGATGGTGACCGGCTCATATGATAGGGATTCTCACTTTAGGGGGAGATTGTTAGGAATCCAAGTGTGAGTCTAAGTCCCACATTGAATAAAAATGAGAAAGTTAAGCAATATATAAGAAAGAAGACCCATAAACCTACTGCCTTAAGGTTTTGGGTTAAAGGTGGTGTCATTCCCTTATGTATGTTTGGCCCATTTCTCCTTCTTGTGAGATTTCCCCGGTTATGCCCTCTCGGATTCTCCAAACAACCACAACAAGTGGTATTCATAAATACAACAAGTGGTATCAGAGCCGAAGGTTCGCACCGACCTAATGGTGACCGGCTCATACAATGGATTCTCCCAACAACCACAACAAGTGGTATCAGAGCCGATAGAGAATGTAGAAGAGGTATTAAGAGCCGATGGTTCGCACCAACCTGATGGTGACGGGCTCATATGACGAAGACTCTCACTTGAGGGGGAGATTGTTAGGAATCCAAGTGTAATTCTAAGTTCCAATTGAATAAAAATGAGAAAGTTAAGCAATATATAAGAAAAAAGACCCATAAACCTACTTCCTTAAGGTTTTGGGTTAAAGGTGGTGTCATTCCCTTATGTATGTTTGGCCCATTTCTCCTTCTTGAGAGATCTCCCCGGTTATGCCCCCTCGGATTCTCCCAACAACCACAACAAGTGGCATCATAAATACAAAAAGCGGTATCAGAGCCGAAGGTTCGCATCGACATGATGGTGACCGACTCATACGATGGGAAGTGTAGAAGTGGGTCTAAGAGCCAATGGTTCGCACCGACCTGATGGTGACCAACTCATATAATGGGGACTCTCACTTTAGGGGGAGATTGTCAAGAATCCAAGTGTGAGTCTAAGTCCCACATTGAATAAAAATGAGAAAGTTAAGCAATATATAAGAAAGAAGACCTATAAACCTACTGCCTTAATGTTTTGGGTTAAAGGTGGTGTCATTCCCTTATGTATGTTTGGCCCATTTCTCCTTCTTGTGAGATTTCCATGGTTATGCCCCTCAGATTCTCCCAACAACCACAACAAGTGGTATTCATAAATACAACAAGTGGTATCAGAGCCGAAGGTTCTCACCGACCTGATGGTGACCGGCTCATACAATGGATTCTCCCAACAACCACAACAAGTGGTATCAAAGCTGAAGGTTCGTATCGACCTGATGGTGACCGGCTCATATGATGGGGACTGTAGAAGAGGGACTAAGAGTCAATGGTTCGCACCGACCTGATGGTGACCGGCTCATATGATGGGGACTCCCACTTGAATAAAAATGATAAAGTTAAGCAATATATAAGAAAGAAGACCCATAAACGTACTGCCTTAAGGTTTTGGGTTAAAGGTGGTCTCATTCCCCTATGTATGTTTGGCCCATTTCTCCTTCTTGCGAGATCTTCCCGGTTATGCCCCCTCGGATTCTCCCAACAACCACAACAAGTGGCATCATAAATACAAAAAGTGGTATCAGAGCCGAAGGTTCGCACCGACCTGATGGTGACTGGCTCATATGATGGGGACTCTCACTTGAGAGGGAGATTGTTAGGAATCCAAGTGCGAGTCTAAGTCCCACATTGAGTAAAAATGAGAAAGTTAAGCAATATATAAGAAAGAAAACCCATAAACCTACTGCCTTAAGGTTTTGGGTTAAAGGTGGTGTCATTCCCTTATGTATGTTTGACCCATTTCTCCTTCTTGTGAGATATCTCCGGTTATGCCCCCTCGGATTCTCCCAACAGTCACAACAAGTGGTATCTTAAATACAATAAGGAGGGAATGATATGATATTCAGGGGATGAATATAATTTAAAATTTTCTTTTCTAATCAATAAGGGAATGATATGATCTTCAAGGAATAAATATTGTAATTTTTATTATGTATTCTAATTGAGTAATTGAATTGGAAGATAAATCATTCATATTCTCAATAATGATACATTCAATGGGAATTAAAGACAATATTAATGAATATTAATTACTAGTTGGTAATTAATCTTGAGAAATGTCTAGAAGTAAGCTCTACAAGTTTTAAGTAATTTGGCTTATAAAATGGTGTACTCATAAATGTAATGGACAGATGAATTTTGGAATAGAATTGAGTTTTTCTCTTTGAGAATTTATGGTGTTCTGATTCAGAAGAACCCAAATCTGATCTTATCAGGGTATCCTGTGGCGATCAACCCCATGACTTATCACTTACCTTCTCATCTTTCTTGAGTGTGGCGTCAATATCCTTTCCCAAACTTTCCTTTTATCAAACTGAATATCAAAAACAGTCCTGCCCCCATATTTCGCATCAGTTGGTATCAGAGCTTCAACTCTTGATATTCAATGATGTTTATTTTTACTTTTAAATTATTTTCTTTTTATTTATGGCAGGTACTGATGCTAAAGTTACTCCTCAATTCAATGCAGGTCACAAATTGTTTATTGATGGTTTTGTTTCACAAATAACTTTGAAGAAAGAAGAAGGAAGGAAAAGAAAGAGCACAAATATAAAGATAAAGAGAGAATGTTTGATGAGTATTGAAAATAACATGTTATTGTTGTGATGAGAGAAAGAGAAAGAGAGATGGAGAAAAAGAAAAATAGAGAGCTAGTAGAAAAGAAAATCCTAAATTATATTCATCCCTGAATATCATATCACAAACACATCTTAAATGAAATAAAATATTTTAAAATAGTTATTATTTTACACTTTTTTCATTGAGAAGGAGTTTCAAGGTGTTTTTCTTGATAAGAAGTTTATAATTATATTTAATTGTTATTACAATCAAGGACACGAAAGTAAAGAATAATAAAATCTTTTAAAGGGAATTTGAATTCAATTATGATAATTAACCAAAATATGTAGAGTTGATATAATAAAGTTTTAAAGTTTAAAAGATAAATCTTTTTTAATTAAAGATTTTTTCTCTTATTTTTCTTAAAGCATCCAATTTTTCCTTAAGGTTTTCCAATAGAGCTCAAAAGCTTGAGTAATTCGTCTAACATTTTTTGTGAATCTCACTTGTTGGAGGATACCCTAATAGATAAGAGAACATAATTCTCATATCATTTGCAAACTCAAACTTTTAAGTACTCCTATTTTTTAAGTTTTGACTCAATGTCTCATAAACTCATTCTCTTTTCGTTTCTCATATTCTTCTTGCTACCAAGATCATACTTCTTTAAAATCCATGCATATCTTCCCACCATAAAATGCTTCATCATCACCCAACATTTCATCTTTTTACAATGATCCATTATCATTGTGAGTTCCACTTTTAGTTTCTTATCTTTTCACATTTTGATAGTTTTTGTCTTATCAAACTCCTTGTCCCGAATTGTTAATTAATTTTTCACGTCAATCCATATTGCTTTTACATAATATCCTTTTTTATTCTTTGATTCGCACGATTGTTCAATTTTTTTAAGACGTAAAGTATAAATCTTTATAGTGAATTTTTTTCGAGATTCTTATAATTCTCCCGTTACTACTTAAAGAATTGTCGCAACCAGGGACACGACGGAGACGGCGAACAAAAACCGTTTTATATCTTAAAAAAAAACAGAGGAGTCGCCACCATAGTTTATTAGGAAAAATTATGGAAAACCAAAAACAAGATAAGGCAAGTTTGCAAACCGGATTTAGAGTTCGGGAGTCGGTTACGTGTGGGGAAGGT
>Ga0099825_1005029_pt1 | contig 17164 bp, 9 predicted proteins | sample SiratroredBW_FD_76838 | JGI IMG/M metagenome (GOLD analysis project Ga0099825, IMG submission 76838) | Root nodule microbial communities of legume samples collected from California, USA - Siratro red BW | ecosystem: Host-associated > Plants > Roots > Nodule | place: USA: California | collected...
AAAAAAAAAAAATATATATAAAATTTTTTAAAAAAAAAAAAATATTTTTTTTTCAAATATATAGGAATTCTCTATATATATCTTTTTTTTATAAAAATATTATATATATATATATATATATATATATATATATATATATATATATATATATATGATTTAATCTTTAACTTATGAAATTTCTAATTTATCTCTCGGACATATGATTTAAATTTTATAATGTTATATATTTTCTACTCTTAAAATATCTGGTCCTAGGAGAAATATTTATTTATTAAAATATTACGTAAATAAGGTTTAAAGTTTTTATTAACTACTAACTAAAAATATTTGCTTCAAATTCATATACGCAGTAGTATAAGTTTTGAAATTGAATAAAGTTTCGTACAACTTCAATTTAAATTCAATTATGGGTTTATAAAAGAATATTCATAAAGTATTTTTTGTTTAATTAATTATTTCGAAATTATTAAAAATTAAAGTGATAAACAACAATAATTTAGGACATTACAAGCGTTCTCTTGTTTGACAATGATTTTTCTTTTTAGGTTTTCTAACTCTTTTTTAAAGCTCAAACGGCATGCTTGTCCTACTCAAGTGGTCCTTCCTAGTTTATGGTGATTATCATTACCCATTTGTCATATTTTTTTATAGAAACTATGTGATTTGTTAATAATCTCACTCGGTTCCACGGTGAATACTAATTATTCTTGTAAAGAGAATGTTCTTCATGTGACAATATGTCTCTTTTGTTGACTCGTGTCCTTCAATTGTGATAAGACAATCTTTCAATAACTTGATGAAAGGAGACGTATATGAAGATAACATGACATTGAAGTTACTTATAGATGAGACAATAAATAATACGTAATTATTCAACTATGTATAGGCCTTGAGATCTTCCCATGTTTGATAGTGTTTTATGTAGATGGATATTGAGTATGTATGCAAGACAACCTTATTAATATTTTTAATGAATTCAATACTTATCTATGTATTATTATCCGGAGACGTCAATGTGTATGAGACCGAGATTATCTTGAATTATTACCCAATTTTAGACATTGAAAGAATCTGGAATGCTTGAAAATTTCATGTTGGTATATGATTCCATTTTTGTCTATAAGCAATAATAGCAAAGACGTCAATAAATTTGGCATATGCTACAAAGACGTCAATGCTCATTTGTTTGTTTATTACAGGCTAGATTCCTAACTGAGCAATGGTAACGTGATTGTTCATTGTTGGTTTTTCAATTAATTCGAAGGGATCGTTAAGAAAGTTGAAGGGATAATTAACCCGTTGATATTCTCTCCAGTTGTATAATCAATGGTATTCATGTTATTTAAATTATTTTATTAAAATACTATTAACGAATATTTTTAAAATCAGTGAAAAATTTATTATTTTATGTATAGCTTTTTTAGGTTGGAAGTAGGGTATAAAAAGATATTTAAATTTTCAAAACTAATTTGTAGTTATTTAAATTTATATTATTTTAAGTCTATGTTAATGGATTTATCTTAAATCTAAATTTATATTTTAAATTTTAAGTTCAATTTGTCAAGTGATTTGAATCCAATGTAAGCCAATTTAATGGTGTTCAAGTCCATCTAGGTTTATATCCAAGTATGTCAATTCTGGTCCATGTTAAGTTGAGTAAGCTTGAACCTAGGTCGGATTAAGTCATCTTGGATTCTTAAGATAAAATTAACAAGAGCCCACATCAAATTAAATCGGCCTATACTAATTTCGGATAGAGTCAACTTAGATCCATCTAAGGACAAATAAGCTAAGAATAAGCATATCAAGTCGACAAGGTCGAAGTCAACTAAAAGAAACTAATCCAAGTTTGGTTGGGTTGGATTAAGTGAGTCTCAATTCATATCAGATTGAGTCAAGTCAATGTTTGGTTGATTCAACTTGTATCCACATATAAAACTTGTATCCGCATCGAACTAAGTTAACCTTTGTGTCAAAATGAATGTGAGAGTTCACATTAAGAAAAGTTTAGACATACTCATGTTAGTTTGAATTAGGTTAAAACCTAGTCAACAACTAGTTAGGAGAAGAGTTAAAACGAATTAGACTTAAGTCAAACATTATGAGTAGACCAAACTCAAGTCAGAGTTGATTTAGTATGGTCGAACTCGAACACAAATCATCGTGATCAATTTAATTTAAGTTAAATTAGGTTTAGGGCGGAAATTAGACTATATCTAGATAGGTCAAGTCTCATCAAACCAATTAAAATTAAATTTAAATATAATTTGAAAATTTACTCAAATGTAATTTAATCTAATTCAAATTGAATTAGAAAATTCCAATTCGATGATTGAAATGGATATGAATATTAGATGCCCGGATTTTATAAAGATACATTTCTCTCTCATTCCCTGTCACGCCTCTTCGTCCTATAAATTTGGTCTAGAAAAGTGTTCATAGACAAAGAGAGCACCAACAGGAGGGAAAAGGCGGAAAAATGGAAGTGAAGAATAAATACATAGTGACAAAGTATCACATTGAAGATGCACCTAGAGAGTCCCATTTTGGGCTTGAAACTGAGACAATTTCTCTGTCAGTTGCGCCAGGTTCTGATGATATCATAGTGAAGAATCTCTACATTTCTATCGACCCCTACCAAATTAACCGCTTGAAATCTTACAGTTCCTCCCAGGGTACTATAAGCTTTGCATCACCCATAGATCCAGGCCAGGTAATCATTACTTATTTTGGTAACTCCACAATTTTGATAGGGTGAGTGTTTGGATGAATTTCCAAATTTGTATTTCAATGAAATTGGGTTTACAAAATTGATTTTAAAGTTGTATATGCCATAAACATTTATCTAAAATTATGTTAATTGAGGTTGTAATTCTTGAAAATTCAACACGAAACCTTATAGCACACACGGTAGAAGTAGATGATTTTAATGCTTATTTATGGCTGATCCTGTTGCTTGATGAGAATTAATTATTGTGTTGTTCTGTGTTGACACATTCCAGCTTATTGATGGTGCTGTTATTGGAAAAGTTGTGGTTTCTGGGAATGCTAAGTTTCAGAAAGATGATTTGGTGCTGGGAGTGTTCACATGGGCAGAGTACAGTGTGGTGAAAGAAGGGAGTATCCTAAAAAGATTAGAGTCCTCTGAATTTCCACTCTCCTATCATCTTGGAGTTCTGGGTAATTACGGATTGCTGCATATCATTTATCACTTATTGCATTTTAGTTCGTTACAGTATCACTGAGGTTTGATTCCAACCTTCTTCAGGGGAGGAGAAGAAAATAAGAAAAAGAAATTACTGGTTTAGTTCCTTAAGAAAACTCCATAATGACCAACTATTTTGCATTACATGTTCGAAAATTTCATTTTCATGTATCTATTTTCATTCTGTGATGCAGGATTCAATGGACTCTCAGCTTATGCGGGGTTTTTTGAAGTGTGTAAACCCCTAAAGGGTGAAAAGGTTTTTGTCTCAGCCGCTTGTGGAGCAGTTGGAAATTTAGTAGGGCAATATGCAAAGATTTTAGGTTGCTATGTTGTTGGCTGTGCAGGTAGCCACAAAAAGGTAAAGTAAACTAAACTTTCGGATTTTATGCTTACTTGGATTTCAAGCTTAAAAGCCTAATCCATGGATTATTGTCATAGGTGGCATTGCTTAAAGAAAAGCTAGGCTTTGACGAAGCATTCAACTACAATGAAGATAAAGATCTAAACTCAGCTCTTAAAAGGTTTGTTACTGATGGAAGAAAAAATCTCAAGCCCATAATAAAAGTTAGAACCTTCAATTGGATTGTGTTTGATGGAGGTTTTTATTTTATATTATAGGTATTTTCCTGATGGAATTGATGTATATTTTGACAATGTTGGGGGTGAGATGCTGGAAGCAGCAATTGCTAATATGAGGGTATTTGGAAGAGTGGCTGTTTGTGGGGTAATAGCTGAGTACACTAGTGCTGGAAGAAAAGCTTCACCAAACATGTTGGACACTGTGTACAAGAGAATCAACATCAGAGGATTTCTAGCTGCTGACTTTCTGAAAGATTTTGAAGATTTTTTCGCAAAAACTTCGGATTACCTTCGTGAAGGAAAGTTAAAGATAATTGAAGACATTTCATCAGGCGTGGAGAGCATCCCTTCTGCTTTTGTTGGACTCTTCAAAGGGGATAACATTGGAAAGAAAGTTATCAGTTTAGCAGAAGAGTGATAGATAGGAATGAAAAAGGAGGTTGAATTAGAGATTAGAGAAAATGCTACTCATGAATCACCAGTACGATGAATTTGATCTTTAAGAATAAGATGATGGGGTTGTTGACACTTCAGAAAATCACGGAAAAAGGTTTTGAATTTTCACCTGCTTTTAATTTACTTCTGTAAAGAGTATAAATAAGAAACTCCATAGAAATCTAAATTTATCCATGTAAAAGTAATATTTCAAATATACAGAAGATGATCTAAGAGTGAATGACATATAATTATATTAAGAGCGAAAATAAAATTTTAACTTGGAAAAATTAATTGTTAATTAATTTGTAAGCGGGTTAATTAGTGTGAAATTAGCAAAGGTTTAATCTTAATTTGTTACGCCAACATGATAAGAGAGGTACAATTAGTGAAACAAAGAACATTGGGCCAAGCCCAATTACTCTAAGATTTTCGGCCACCCCCTTGTAAACGAACAACTTGTACCAAGTTGTTATTCATATGAAAAACAGTTGTTCACATGACCGTTAAGAAGGGGTTCCTCACAAGCGTGGCGCAAAAATGCAACACTCTAATCGAACTCAAGCAACTACACGCTCACATCCTCCGATGCCACTACAACGACTCGCCGTATTCCCTCGCTCCGCTTCTCTCCGTCGCAGCCATCTCCGACGACGCATCGTTTTTCTCCTACGCTCGCTCCATCTTCCGCCACCTCCTCCACCGCAACACCTTCATGTACAACACCATGATCAGAGGCTACCTCCAAGCCCATTTGCCCCTCCTCGCTGTGTCCTGTTACTTGTCCATGCTCCAAAACGGTATTGCCGTTAACAACTACACATTCCCGCCTTTGGTCAAGGCTTGCATTGCGCTTCTTTCTTCTTTCAAAGACGTTGGCCGTTTGGTGCACGGCCACGTCGTTAAGTTCGGGTTCCGCGACGACCCTTACGTGGTGAGTGCGTTCATTGAGTTCTACTCTGTTTCTCGTGAGGTGGAACATGCACGGGTGTTGTTTGATAAAACGACAAAGAAAGATGTGGTGTTGGGGACTGCGATGGTTGACGGTTATGGTAAAATGGGGAATGTGGAAAAGGCTAAGGAAGTGTTTGAGCAAATGCCTAACAGAAACGCTGTGTCGTGGAGTGCCATGATAGCAGCGTATTCTCGAGTTAGTGACTTCAAGGAAGTGCTGGCTTTGTTTGCGGAGATGCAAAACGAGGGTACAAAGCCGAATGAGTCCGTCCTTGTCTCGGTCCTCACTGCGTGTGCTCATCTTGGTGCATTCGCACAGGGACTGTGGGTGCATTCCTATGCCAAGAGATTCCAACTTGACTCCAATCCAATTTTGGCGACCGCTTTGGTGGACATGTATTCGAAATGTGGATGTGTAGAATCTGCTTTATCTGTTTTTCAGAGCATTGTTGTTAAGGATGCTGGTGCATGGAATGCTATGATTTGTGGTGTTGCCTTGAATGGTGATGCAGAGAAATCGCTGGAGTTGTTTTACCAAATGGCTGCTTCTGGGACTAAGCCGAATGAGACTACATTTGTGGCTGTCCTCACTGCTTGCACTCATGCAAAGATGGTTCAGCAAGGCCTTTGGTTGTTTGAAGAAATGAGTAGCTCTTATGGAGTTGCCCCAAAAATGGAGCACTATGCTTGTGTTGTTGACCTTCTGTCAAGAGCTGGCATGGTAGAGGAAGCTGAGAAATTTGCGGAGGAGAATATGGGTGGACTTGCAGCCAGTGATGCTAACGTGTGGGGTGCTCTTCTAAATGCGTGTAGAATTCATAAAAATATTCGTGTTGGGAATAGAGTATGGAAAAAACTGCTTGATATGGGGATCGATGACTGTGGTACTCACGTTCTTACTTACAATATATATAGAGAAGCTGGGTGGGAAGAAGAGGCAAAAAATGTGAGGACTAGGATCGAAGAAATAGGAATGAGAAAGAAGCCCGGATGCAGCGTAATAGAGGTGGATAATGAAGTTGAAGAGTTTCTTGCAGGTGACCATTCTCATCCACTAGCTCAGGAAATGTGCAGATTACTGGATTCCATTCACAAGATGGGGATTTTACAGAACTTCTGATGGGTGTGAGCTATTGTTTACTGCTGCGTAGTTTTCTTACATGCTTTAGCTTAATTATAGTTAATTGCAATAACCTATGGACATGAAAAGAAAATCAAATATAAATTGTGGTTCCTTTATTGGTGAATTTTGAGGGCAGTAGCTCCTCAAGGAAAAAAAGAGCAAAAGAAAGGAAAGAACACACAGGATATACTGCAGCTAGCATATCATCGCATAAAGAATTATTTTTCACCGGCTTATTTCAGTTTCCGCCCAACGAGCATCTTTGCCCACGTATTACATAATTGAATCTTATTTTCTGTAAATCTCATACAGAGTACAACGGTTGCACCGATGACTTGTCATTCCGTAAAGTTTAATAAATCGTGTGAACTGATAGATAGTGGTGACAGTCATACTCGTGGTCCTTATACAAATTTCCTGTAGAATCAAGTCAAAGGTAGCCATATCTGTTTTCCCTTCTGTTTACTCATATTCCTCACAGCATCCTCCAGGCATCAACTGATAAATGAATTGTTCTCGCCTGTCAGCTGTTGGGTGATGGAAATGCAGCCATGAAAGTAATAGGCATTCCAAAGTCAGGTGTCAAGAACACTGATTAGCCTGAAAATTTTCTGCTGACAATAAACCACTGATAAGGCACCGAAGCCTTTCCGCTCCAGGCCCTGGCCTAAGATCGGTGATATTTCCTATGCCAGAATATTGGTCAATGGTGCTTGATTTCGCTTGACTGAACCACCTGCCGGGAACGTAACCATCTGCATTTCTTCCCAAGAGTTCCGTATCAATCTTATCCAAGACTGGTTCGTTCCTGCCAAATTTCCTAGCAAAAGGAGCATTGCTATCCACCATTCTCTGGTAATCATTATCTGTAAGAAAATGGGGATGTTGTTTTGGAGGGTTGTCCCATGATATGAAGTGGAGGTCATGATTAACAGTAGTGTTACGAAACTCCTCTGCATTGCAGATGACTGTGTGAAAATACCCTTCTGGGGAAGACAGAAAGTTGGCATAATACATCAAGACTATTCTGGGTAAGTTATCCCAACCCCATATACAGTATTCAATAAATGGGCGAGAGAGCATCATCCAGGCAGAACCTGAGCAAAATCAAGAATCCTAATTTAACAACTCTCATGACATGAAATTGAGACAACCAGTTTCAAGTTACTTTCTTGAATTTCAGCCAATTTCATGCAACAAGTAAAGAGAAACTGGTTGATGCCTTCATATTTAGGAAAACAAGTAAAGAGAAACTGTGAAGTGGCACGAGTTAGAGAATTTGCTATTATACCTAATTATTATGAATAAGAGGGATTTATGAGGATTGGAAGCTCATAAGGGATGCTTGCCAAATTTCAAGATGAATGCCAGAAGTTGTGGACAAAATAAACAAATGAATGGGAACGTATGTGGAAAAGGTATTGAAATTCAAAATTACACAGTACTATCAAATATCAGTGTCTTTTATCTTTCACACTTTACATTATTAGTGTCGGACAACGTTCAAGAGTTTTCTTAACTGCTCTGAGCATTTGTAATTGTCTTTAATCTATGGAGGGATTATAATTATTTTTTAGCACTTAAACTAACCCAAGTTTGAAAGAGCTAAAAATTTGACCGGGTGGGTGGAAAGTAAAACAGTGATTCATGAAAAATAATAGGTAAAAGTTTCTCACCTGTAAACAGTTTATAAGCTGAGGGCACATTTCTTTTCTCCGATACCCAAAATACATCTGATTTCTGCAAACTATAAAGACCTGGATCAAGTATAACTGGCTTGGCTCTGTGATACCTATTCAAATGAGTAAAGTAGCCCTTGTAAAGAAGGTATACATTGATCTTTACAAATTGCATGTTGTTAACATTCATAAATCATGCAATGAACAGAATGGCGAAAAGAAATAGTAACTTACTCCTTCCAACCAATATCACTGGTGTGCTCAATGAAGTTCAGGTGTCTGGGAATAGACGAGAGCGTATGCAGCAAATCTGTAGTGCAAAAGAAAGATAGCAAATTGCAAAAGTTGGTCAATGACAACGAAAACTGGGCAACATAGTTCATGCATCTCCCTGTCTATTATTTTTGAACTTCCATCAATCAGCAAAATTAATCATTAAATCATTAATTCTTCCACAATGTAAATTTCTTGAAGAATTAGGACCTAGCTTTACATTACGTTCAATCTTGAATATACTCTATTAATTTTTATAATAACTATTTTATAGATATCTCAAGAATTATTTATAATTATTTGAAACAATAAAACAATTACATACAAGTATTTTCATTTAAACAACAAATAAAATATAATATAAGGAGTTTAAAGTTATACACGAAAAAGTAATTTTACGCTATTCTTCGGAAAAAATAAAAAGACACAATTGATATAGTTTACAGATATTTATTGTAAAGATTAATATAATTACTGTGCGTATAATAATTCATAATTGAATGACTACTTCACACTATTACCAACATATACTCACTTACTCTATTATGTTGGATAAATATAGATTATTATATATAACAATATATATATATATATATATTATCAAGAGAAGGACAGAGACTCTGCCGACAAAAATAACTATTGGTCAACCAATCAAACAAGATATGGAAACCGAGGAGTGACCAACTTCTAAAACACGAATTGGATCCTAGTTAGAGTAACTTTTAACTCCTTTTACAAACAAAAAAAATCTATATTTAACAGGGAGCAAAATTAGCAAAGAAGAAGACGGATAAAGATAAGAATGTCATTAAAGACCCAAAAACAATTCAGATTAACCAAATATAATGAGTGATGACGGTAATCTTTTTAACAAATTTCTTCATAAGAATACGAAAACAAATCTGAATAAAGTTAAAATTAGCTTTTACAAATTAAAAAAAAATCTAGGTCAATTTTTATAAAATGATTTTCCCATCTAGATAAGCAAGCTTCTATTTTATCTATTTTTCTCGTTAGGAAAAAGTTGGTCTAACCAAGAAGACACGCATCCTTGGGAAGTTAGAAAGTAGGGTGTATGTGAGAGAGTGAGAGAGAGAAAGGAGGTTCCTACCATCCTGGGTTACCAAAGGGTAATCGGAAGCGCTCAAATTAATGAACCAATCCCAATCTCCAGCTTGGTTCAACAAAACGGCGGCGGCGTGAAGGGTATTAGCGACCATAGTGGGCCCTCTGTAGGTAACCAAGTTCGCCTTAACCACCGTTCTCACATTTCCGAATTTCACAAAGAGCGGCTCCTTGGTCACGAAATCCGCGAGCTCCAACCTCTCCCACGCCGAGGCCTCGAGGTCCAAGTGCACCGCGTAGTGGTTCCACGGATGGTACAGAGCCTTCAGCGTCCGCTTCAAACTCTCGCCGTCGCCCGCCGAGCCCGAGATCAAGTAGGCGATTCGCGGCACCGCGGTGGTCGACGCGCCACTCACCCGGAGCTTGGACTCCACAAAATGCGGGTGCTCGGCGGGAAGTTGGGCGCGGTGGCGGCGCTGCTGCGATGAGGAGTTGAAGGAAGGTCGAAGGGAAAGGAGAAGGAGGAAGGTGGATAAGAGGAGAGAGAGAAGGAGTGGGAGGAAGCAGTTCTTCTTGGTGGGTTCCATGGCGAGTGGTGAAAGTTGTGAAGGCGCAGGATCTATGTTGGCGTGAAACGCGCACAGTGTGTGAGTGGCGAACCATGCTCCTTCATTCTTAGTGCCAACAAACCTGTCATTCTGATCATGATGGGAGTGGCCCATTATCAAAAGCTTTTCCTCTTTCTAAAACTCATTACAAAAAATAAATTCAAGATGATTAATTCAATTATATTACGTATGGTAATGAAAATATCCATGGATAGAAATTATTGAAAAACAATTAATATTCTGATATGTAAGATCAGATACTTGAAATATTTTCAGCTAATGATCGTTCAAATGAATAAAACTTATTTGAACGTCATTTCTCTCGTAATGTTTTTCTTAATTCAAAAATTAGATTTAAACATTCTTATAATTTTAGTTATTATTAATTTCATATGTCATAAAATATAAATAGAACATTTTTTTTTCGTTTAGCATGAGAAATGAATTTGTAATTAGTTGTTAAAAGATAAAGGAAATTATAGGGTTCAGTGTGTGGTGTCACGTGTGAGAATAACGCTTCCTGTTCCTTTTCCCTCTTCGTTGCAAAATTGCACTTTGTACACGCGCCTTTCAAATACAGGATTAGGGTTATTATAAATTTTATACGAAAGGTCAAAATATTACGAAAACTAGATATTTATTGGTAGAAAATAACTTAGTTGAAAAATAAAACATTAATTATAACTATAAACACTTTAATACATGATTAAATAATAAAATGTACATCATAAAAAAGTTATTCCTTTAAAAAAATCAGTTGGATCTAGTAAGACATCCTAGTTTAATAAATAAATATTATTCTTATGATGATCTGTATGAGATGGGTTGAAATTTAATATTCGAATTGAAGTCGTTTTAGGATTTAGTAAGAGATCCACCTGAATAAAAGTGAAACAGTGAGTAAGAGATAATCTGAGCGGTTAGCGAGTTAACAGATAAGATTATTAGAAGTAATCAACTACAAATCTTAGACACAATTATAACTAATCAATCTGAATATAATATGTGAAATGATGATAGTACAAATATTTATTGTATTGTTTTATCATTTATCATACTTTGCAGTTATATCATGTCTTTTTCCTATTTGAAAGATAAATTTTGCATATGTTTGACAACATGATATGTGTGTGAAAGTTATTTGTATTCATGATTTGTTGAATGATGTAAAACATTTATACAGGAAAAATGCATTCTAGAATAAGAAAAGTTTTTTTATCTGGAACCTGTATGCATAAACCTTTTCAAAAATGCATTAAATGTTTTTAAGAACATATATTAATTACTTATAACTTCACATGATCGGTCATCTTTAATTACAAATCAATTATTTTTAGTATTAATGGATCCTTTTACAAATTTATTTTAAACTCTTCTTGTACATTCTTCTTGTACATTGAATTAATTATTTTCAATATAATCAATGATCATGCATTTAATCAATAAGTGGATAAATTTTAATAAATTGATTTGAGTGTTTCCAAACATAATCTTTCAACTTAATATTATTAAATATATTTTTTTGAAGAAATACTTCAAGAAGTGAAAAAACTATATGATTATATATATTTTGAGAAATTTTTCTATTAAAGCAAAGGGTGATGAAGACACATTCTTTTATCTCAAAATTTAATCTTTGGCTATTCATTACAATTGTAAGGTTCTCCACATTTTTTCCTACATCATACTAGGTGTAATTGTATAGTTGATATTTTTATATATGGTATCTCTTAAAAGTTGTTCAAGAGATTTTAGTTTCTATATTTTTTATTTTGCATATAAAGTATGGTTGTAATATGAATTTATGAAATAGCAAAAATATCTCTTTTATTTTTATACTTGTTCAAATCTCGACCACATCCAATTCTCTTTCACACATTATAAAGGGTTTCACACATTATAAAGGGTCTAATTAATTAATAAACCAATACAAGTATTTTTATTGTCATTTCTTTAGCTTATAACAAACACATAAAGTCATTCATAATTGTGTTCTTTATTTTCTCATGACACACAGTAAGTCATTTGTAGATTCTTCAAGTATTCCTTTAGGAACAAAAGAGTTCTTTGAAAGATTATAAGGATAATTCTTTGATAAGAGGACTTATTTTTCCTTGTTGAGAAAAGATTTCACAAAGTCGGGTTTAATAAAGAAAGGACATGTTTTTCATCATCTAATGAGAATGGTTTTAGGATCTAGCTCTAACAACTTTAGCAAGAGTGTATTTACAATACTTGAATTTTTTTACATAAAATTTTAGTTTCTTTTACATGAAAAACCTTTTTATTTATAATGTGTTGATCTACTGTTTATGTGTCAGAGTTGTATTAGGAGAATCTCTACTACACTCAACTTGTTGTGTTTTATGATATTTTTCCTTTTAAAAATACTTTCTTTGCAGTAATAATATCATTTTGAAAATACTTTCCTTACACTTGTTGTACTTAATGATCTTTCAGCTTTAATTCTAGCATTGGCATTCGTAATATGGAACCACATTGAATCATCCTCTTTTAGACGACTGGCTCCCTCTCTTTCTAAAATCTTATTTTTCTTTCAAGAACATTCATTACACTTCTTTCAAGAACATTATCCCATTAAATTATGGATGGTGTGAAAGTGCAGTTCTAAGTTAATGCCTGATAAAAAAAAGATTTTGGTTATAGTTTTCCTTGTGATGCAGAGGCTGAACTTGTGATATTTCTGCTTGGGACGCATTTTATTTGGCAGTTTTCTGGATGTTAAATACCATTGGATGTGTTACTTTTTATTGGCATTGGAAACACATTCCACTATGACAGGATAATATTTCACAGTTTAATGAATCTTCTACCTATTTGATGGGATGGTTAAGAGATTAAACAATTTCAATAATATTGATTAAATACTGGTGAAGGAAAAAAGAAAGAAAAAAGTGTAATTCTTTTCTTATATTGGAAAAAGCAATTTATTTTTGTTTTAATACATAATAAATAATAATAATAATAACAAAAGGCTATGAAAGAAGATGTACAACACGTGCCAATTATGTAAATTGTCATTTGGATTTTCCTTTGTCTATAGCTTCTTGATGATGATTGTATGACTTTCTTACATGAGGACCTTCTCTTTTTATATGTATGCACTATCATCCTATCGTCATCATCTAATAATAATTATTATTATTATATTATTATTATTATTATTATTATTATTATTATTATTTTGTTATGAGCTGGTTGTGGATTTTGAAATGCTTTCCAAGATTATTTTATCAATTTCTTGGCATTGACCCATCAGCCTTTTCTTATTACTATGTCTTTGACAAAAACATGTTTTTTGTCTCATGAAAATAAAGAATCGCTATAGGAAGAAATATATACAATACATATAAATATAAATGACGAATCACATTTTCTTAGTTCAGTCTCAGTAACAATAACGAATTGCATTCAACTGAGACAATTCTACCTCTTCATCTCACCAGGTACATGCTCCTTTCAATTCAACAACTAGTTACACAAATTAATTGCTTAATCCTTATTGATTTCTATCATTCTTGCAACATCTTTTAAATTTATTTCAAACGTCGACGTTAATCTCTATTAGTTGGAAGAAGAGAGTGGGCCGAACAATAGATAATAAGAGTCCTTACGATTATTACCACAATTCAGAGATTATATTGTATACTGACAATAGGTAGCTATTCTTTGTGTAAAAATATAATATATAGAACATAAATGTTGAGCAGCAGAAAATTAAGGTCATACAAAACTTAATTACACGGTGAACAATTGCAATGTCTTTTCGCTGTACAATGTCTAGCCATATGTCACCAAAATGTATAGTTACAAAACATAAATAGATATTTCAACACTAGCATTATATTACAAGAACATATATGATGGCCAAAACTTGTCTTTCCTGGTTTATATATAATAAATACATATTCAAGGGTCAAAAACAAAAAGTTAAGAATTTTTTATACCCTTTAATAAGGATTCTATCCAATATCGCTGAAGATGGATGAGAGACTTGTTAAAAGGTTAAGGGCTTTGTTTGGTGTTGAAAGAATTGAGAGGATGAGTGAAGATGAAATGAATTTAAGTATGAAAAAAATAGGAGCATAATTTTAAAATTGACGGGATTCGTTGTGCTATTTCTAACTCATTTATACTTATCTGTATTGTATATATTTCTTCCTATATCTATTCTTTATTTATCTTCAACCAAATACTTTTAATTTTTATTTTATTTCTCAAATATTTATGCTCCACTAACTTATTCCCATTTTACCTATTTCTTATGTTTCTCTCTATCGGAGTATATAACTAGACTACACGTCCACTGCTAAATATAAAGGAAAAGAGAGACATGCAGCTTGAAATTAATTGTCACACTTCAAAACAAACATAAATGCCTTATTTCCAGAATAAGTTGGCAAGTTTTGGCCAGGAAAGACAAGTTTTGGCCATCATATATGTTCTTGCAATATAATACTAGTTTTGAAAGATCTATTTATGTTTTGTAACTATACATTTTGATGACATATGGCTACACATTGTACAGCGAAAAGACATTCCAATTGTTCACCGTGTAATTAAGGTTTGTATGACTTTAATCAACATTTTATGTTCTATATATTATTTTTTTTACACAAATTGTCAGTATACAATATAATCTTGGCAATAATTGTAAGAACTCTTATTATCTATTGTTCGCCCCCACTCTCTTCTTCCAAATAATGGAGATTAACGTCGACGTTTGAAATAAATATAAAAGATGTTGCAAGAATGATAGAAATCAGTGAGGATTAAGCAATTAATTTGCGTAACCAGTTGTTGAATTGAAGAAAGAAAAGGAGCATGTACCTAGAGAGATGAAGAGGTGGAATTGTCTCAACTGAAGGGAAGCCATTTTTGGTTAAATGCGATTCGTTATTGTTACTGATATATTGAACCAAGGAAATGCGATTCGTCATTTATACTTATCTATATTGTATATATTTCTTCTAATAGTTATTCTTTATTTTTATGGGAAAAAAACATGTCCTTGTCAAAGACATAATAATAAGAAAAGGCTGATGATCAATACCAAGAAATTGATAAAATAATCTTGGAAAGCATTTCAAAATCCACAAACAAAATAATAATAATTTAATTATTATTATTAGATGATGATAGGATGATAGTGCATACATCTAAATTGTAAATCACACTATTGGAATCTCACGTGAAAAAGAGAAGTTCATCATGTAAGAAAGCCATATAATCACCATCAAGAAGCTTCAGATAAGAGAAAATCCAAATGACCACTTACAAAATTGGCACACCTTGTATATCTTCTTTCATAGCCTTTTATTATTATTATTTATTATGTATTAAAACAAAAATAAATTGTTTCTTCCAATATAAAAATAGAATTACACTATTTTCTTTCTTTTTTCCTTCACCAGTATTTAATCAAGATTATTGGAATTGTTGGCACTTTCACACAATCTATAATTTAATGGGATAATGTTCTTGAAAGAAGTGTAATGAATGTTCTTGAAAAAGAAGATTTTAGAAAGAGAGGGAGCCAGACTTACTTGTTGGAAAGAAAAAGGGTGTTTGGCTTTGGGAAATTGTAAGATCAGTCATAATTTTATAAAACAATCATAAACATTAGATTACAGGATCTTAGAATCTATGATTCTCATCATAATACATAATATATATGACAGTAAGAGAGACATACCTTTATCTATGAGAGACCTAATCGAGGAACTTCAATCTCCTTTTTTCAATCTATCTCTTTCAGTCACTCTTCTTCTCCACACACTTTCTTGATGGTCAATTGTGGGGAACCCTCACACTGCAGAGACAAAACCCTCATATTTCTTTCTGTAACCAACATTCATCAGGTTGATTACTATAAGCTATTTATAAAGTAAATAACCTCCCATAATTACCAATAGGTCCTTCTATTTTATTAAATCACATTCAGGCCCATAATTATATTTCACATGAGTCACATTAATACAATATATTTATTTATTTTCTTACATTTCATTATTTAATAAATTACATCATAATGCGCATTAAAGAATCTTCAATAAATTGGTTTCATCATTTGAAGTCATGGAAGTCACATATCATGCAATCGACACATTCCCTTCCATGAGTGGTTGCTTTCCAAATAATACAGTGGCTGAGGTCTAAATAGTACTCGCTCGTATCTTTACAATGTTAATTTGTTTTGTGAAACTTGATCAAATTGATTTAGAACAAAACATAATATGTATTTATAAACAAACCAATGTAAAATTTTACATTGTAAATTTTCTTTCCCTAAGCTTCTTTTAAATTGCATGTAAAAATTGTACTAACAAAAGAATGAAAGTTTTTAAATGATAAATTCTATACACATGTTTTTGATAAATCATCTATCCCATTAAAAACATATGTGTGTCATCACTATATTAGACACAACTTTGTAAAAATTTCAAAAAAATTAATACACAATTCAACTATCCTCTAGTGAGCATATGGAATATCCTCTACTCATCATAACAAATTTGTTTCTATAATTTTGATGAATAATGGATTTTACCATTGCATTGAAAGATTTCCCATTTTAAAATTTTTTGTTTCTCATGCAGTCTTGTTCTCTTAACGTGTTGTACTATTGTTGGTGCCACTCACAAATTCCTTGGAAAAATTTTACTTTCCTGCTTACTATTATGGTATTGAATTGTTATTTTGATATACCACTTATTAATTAGAGTGGTATCTTCGAACTATTTTTTTCTTGCTCGAAGGATATAAACTCATAAAAAAAAAAACTTCCAATATAAATTGTTATGTATTAAAAAAAAAATTGTTTCTTCCAATATAAGAAAAGAATTACACTTTTTTCTTTCTTTTTTCCTTACCAGTATTTAATCAATATTATTGGAATTGTTGACACTTTCACACAATCCATAATTTAATGGGATAATGTTCTTGAAAGAAGTGTAATGAATGTTCTTGAAAAAAAAAAGATTTTAGAAAGAGAGGGAGCCAGACATACTCGTCCCAAAGAGGGAGATTGGCTTGGGAAAATTGTAAGATCAATCATAATTTTATAAAACAACCATAAATATACGGTTACAGGATCTTAAAATCTATGATTTTTACATAATATATATATATATATATATATATATATATATATATATATATATATATATATTATAGTAAAAGAGATTTATTTTTTTATATGAGAGAAAAAAAAAAAAAA
>Ga0099825_1005031_pt1 | contig 17161 bp, 5 predicted proteins | sample SiratroredBW_FD_76838 | JGI IMG/M metagenome (GOLD analysis project Ga0099825, IMG submission 76838) | Root nodule microbial communities of legume samples collected from California, USA - Siratro red BW | ecosystem: Host-associated > Plants > Roots > Nodule | place: USA: California | collected...
AATAAAAAAAAAAAAAAAAAAAAAAAAAAAATATATATATATATATATATATATATATATATATATATATATATATATATTTAATTTATCTTGTTGCCTCCACTTGATCCTATAATGTGATTTGGGGATGGAGCACCACTTACAACATTTGATGCCTGAAATATGGACAACAGAGAAAATTAATTACTACGGAAAAATGTACATGTTAATACTACAGGAGAATATTGTATTTGAGACACTTACCACAAACCAGGTGTCATGGCAGCAACATGTTCAGGAACATCCGATCTTATGGCAATGTAGGCAAATAAGGAATTAATTTGTTCTTTAATTTCTTTAAAGAACAAATGTATCTAACTAATTCAGTCTGTCGATTCACTACTACGATGCCATATAGTATGATAGAAAACTACAACATTTTTAGTATTTACATGATGGCATACAGTATGATAAAAAATTGTAACATTTTTAGTATTTTCATTTTATATGTGGTTAAAAATGATTTGTATCTTTATTAAAGAAGCAAATGGTTACCAAACAATTAGAGAAGAATAGAAGATACTTGAAAACTCAAAGTTGAGATTAAATTGCAATTGTGTTTAGTGTTGCTTTAAGAAAAATAGAGTAAGAAATAAAGAGGAAATTTTTTTTATCTCAGTCAGATAGGAGCAGGCAAATAGGAGCATAATAATATCTTATATTTATTGATTATAAATGTATACTACTAATCTCATATAGTTACTTAATAACCAGAATCTGATCTGTAGACTTAGTTCTCAGTTCATGCAAGAACCTTGTCAGTGTCTCCACTATTGCTTCATTGCTATTTAATTGGTTTGAGGAAACAGAACCCCGTCCACCAAATGTACCTCTTCGACTCTATAAGCATAATTTAACAAATGAAAACTAAATATGAAAGGGTCAAGGACAGTGTAAAACATGAGGAAGGAAATAGTAAAGATGATACCTTTTGCCAATTTATCTTTTGTCTTTGGAACTGTAGTGCCATTGTTCATTATTCCCACCAATTCATCAAACTGAAATGTTTTATATATAACGTAAGATCCATAATAGTAAAATGTGATGAATTGTGCATCAAACTTTAACATGACATACCTGTTTGACTATGGTTTCATATTTCCTTACTCATTCATATAATCTTATTTCATCTCTAACTTCATCTGATATTAGCAATGTAACCAAAACCTACAATAACCAAGCTATTGTGCAAGAATGTGAACTATAAATAGAGTATTAATTCCTTTTTCTTTAAACTGGTAGTGTGATGCTCAATTCAATCCAACTTTCTATAATATGATTTCTCAATTAAATCAGATTAATCTCAAATAAAATAATAACATGAGTGAATAATGAATATCACACACGCTCACTCCCTCACTCACTGTCAATTTTTTTATGCCTTAACAAGTCAGGTGCACGAGCATTCCCGACATCTAATGATATGCAGTGGTAAGGATCCCTACTCTCCTATCAATCAATCCTTTTTTTCAAATATTTATATAAACATATAATTTAAAATAACTTCAACATGGAAATTTCTTATATGTTTGAAGAACAACCATACACTTTTAATCATAGTCATACATTGAACCACCCTTTTCACACAACAACTTCAATAGCAAGAATCACACAAACTATATACAAGGCGCTATGAACATACCTCTATTTTGTCCCCAAAACCCTTCAAAATCGTGCAATAGCAAGAATCACATAACTTCTTCAACTTGTCCCCAAATATATGCTATCAAATTATACAAATTGGTTATATGTAGTCAAAACATCATGGATTTCGAACAAAATTGAAAACAAAAAAATAGTAACAATAATAAAAATCTTACCTTTCGTTGTCGTGAGGGCGATCGAAGGTCACCAAACAATCGCTCCAATATAGAATTTATGCCAATCAGTTAGGGTTCATTGATTCTCTCAAATCGGTTAGACATTAACCAATAGGAACTATAAAGTGTTAGGGTTAGGGTTTGGAAACGAAAGGTTTGAGAATTTTCAGTGTTTTGAGTGTTTCATTGTTTCAGTTAATGGGAACGAAAACGAAAACGAGGGAGAGTGTTTCACAGAGGGTGTTTTCACTTTAGAGGGAGAGAGTGGAGGGAAAAGCCTTTTCAATAACATATGGAAATGAATCTGCGCAACGAAAAAAAGTTGTACCTTTACGCGGTGGTTGTAAATGTCATTTTTGAATTCAAAACGTGGCACTCATTAAAGTGTCGACTTATATAATATAATATGACGCTTTTTTGAAATGTCATACTAAAAACACCACCACATACACATTTTTTTATAGTGTTTATTTTATCTATTCCAATAATGATAATATATATATCACTCTGTCACTTATTATAAGGGGTGAATCACACGATGACAAACATATCTTTTTATGGTTGAAAGATATCAAGAAGACATGTGTGAAAAGTCAACAACATAATTGATTCAATTGAAACATAAAATGAAAAATAGTGAAAGGTAATGACATCAAGTTCTAGGAGGACATCTGGCTGGGTGATGTGCCTTTGAAGGAAAAATTCTGAAGGTTGTATAATCATAAAAGACGTCAAACTAAATGAGGTTTTTGAAAGGGAGACAAATAGACATGTAACCTACTTTAGAGAAGGGAATGCAATAGAGATATGGTAATCTCGCTCACGAATAATCTAAAAGGAAGATTTTTAGATAAGAATATAGAGGATGAATGGTGTTAGTTGCCAGATGACACACAAATATACACAGTTAACTTTGCATATGAGTGCCTCTAAGGTATTGCTAGGGGTAGAATTGGATCCTTGTATGAAGGGTTTTGGAAAAACTAAATTCTTGCTAATTGTCCAACATTTCACATGGAGAGTTATTTGCAACAAGGTTCCTACAAGGCTTAATCTAAAGTGTAGATAGGTTCTGGTGGGTAGTTCTACATGTGTTGTATGTCAAGAAAGTGATGAAACACTTGTAGAATATATCATCTTCTATTTGGAAAATGTGTTATTTAAGGGTAGAAGTGTAGTCTATTTACTACAGCGATGTGGTCAATCACTTCTACCAATTTAGCCTCATCAGGATTAGCCAAAAAAGTAATAGGATGTGGAAATGTATGTGGATAACAATCATTTGGAGTGTTTGGATCCTTAGGAACAGTGTCATTTAGAAATGCAAAGGTAGATGCACTTGAGATCTTTGTAGTTTCCCAACTTAGAGATTAGGCATGAATCACCTCTAAGTATCATAAAATGACATTCACCTACTCTTATTGTTGTTTAAGTCCCATTAATTGCATTAAGCCCACAAGTGTTGGAATCAGTCTTAGAGGTAACTTTAAAATACACTCATCATTTGTTATATTGGTATGCTTTATACAAACTGAAATGTATTATGCTCTTTGGGCTGCATAGTCGTTTATGTAATAGGTTCACCACAAATGACCAAGTTTAACGAAACCAAGTAGTTGATGTAGTTAAGCTTTTCACGATTTCTGATGTAGGATAGAAGATCTCCTAATGATCACACATATATTAGACAAAGTCCATGATGCTACTGAAAAGGGACACTAACAACATTACATATAACAATTTTTATTTAGCATCTAAATTGAGTTAACGAAAGTAAAGTAACCAGTTGTATTTTTCACATAATGTGTCAAATGGTTTTGGTACTTTCATATAAGCTATGTTAAATATAAAAACAATATTTTATAGCTTACATGAAGTTAAGAGTGAAATTTTGGTATGTTATACTTAGAGTGTTAAAAAGCCTTGATTAATTACTTAAATGGTTTCCTTATCTTATGTGATTTTTGCATACAGGTTGGAATATTCCAAAAATGTTCCTTTTAATTCAATTTATTCTTTGTTAATCAAAATAAGAGATGACTTACATGTATAATGTTATGTAAATAAAGATAAAGAATAGCTTGTTGAAGAAAGATAAGAGGAGACAAGAAAAACAAACACAAGAACTAAACTAAAGAAGAATAAAGGATACTCCATGAAGACTGACAATTCCAAGCTTTGGAAAAGGATATTAGAGTACATGTACATATGTATTTTTTAGTCTTTAGATGAACTTGAGAGAAGTTAGAAACTTATATTTTGAACTTGAGAGAAGTCGTGGACAAAATTCATGCACTCCTGAAGTTAGAAGTATCTTTTGGAGCTTCTACCTATTACATGTGACTTTCAAAGTGCACGAGGTAGTTTGGCTCTTCCACTTCAACCTTCAAGCTTTTTGTCGTTACTTTTTACATAAAATTATTACATCTCTAAATTTAATGAACTTCTCTTGTGCACTCTTTAATTTTAAGAGATTAAGTTGACTTATAATCATTGTTTAGTGGAGTTAACTCTTGATTAACAAAGTTTTTTTATTGTCTTTTCCACCTCTTGGACAAAATCTTTCATTTTATAGGAGTCTCTCTCATTTGTAAAACACACCTTGAAGATTGAATGAAGTCTTATTTGAATTTATAGAGTTTGAGAGTTTCCTACTTTTGATGTTTATCTGAAGAAGGTTTTTCAAATGATATATCTACTTGTACTTATCATTTAATTCTTAAATTAAAGGTGATATGTATCTCAATCTATTTTTACTTTTATTTCTTTACTTATCCTTACTTTTTCATACAAATCATACAAACCAAATTGATTCTTAGTGCGGTTTCTCTTGCTTTTGCTCTGAATACTTAACATTGTATACAAACACATCTTAAGTTTAAGATCCTCCAAATTTATTAAGATTTATACCATCCAGTTTCCAATAATAATCCTAAATCAATAAAAATAATTTATTTAATAAATAATAAATATTGATATCACAAAATTATGAATCTGCACTTTTCTATATCAATGAACTTGTAATTTGATTTGATAATGAGGTCAATAGATAAATTTAAAAATACAAAAAATAAAGACTTAATATAATTAATTATAAATTTAGGAAATTGATGGGTTGAAGTGTCCCTGAAATCAATACAGATCATCCTGTGTGTCTACTCTCGTAGACATACATGTGAAATGTAGGATTAATCCATCTTTGGTTTTTGGCTTCTTCAGTTGGTTTTCTGAATCTTTGTTAATAATTATTACACGAGAGTTACTACGTTTTCTAAATATAAAATAAATAAACTTATTGTTATCTTGCATGAATTTAAAAAGAGAAAACGTGTTCTTAAAAATTATGAAAAAGATAAAAATATATGATTTAAGAAAAACTAAAACGGTCAAAATAAATAGAATAGGACAAATCTCCTAGTGGAATAAAACCTCAGATGATTCTCAAGAGAGTTTTCATCATGAAAATGCGATTCACGTTAAACTTTATGGATTTAGATTATTCTTGCTGGGTGCGTTAATTGGTTTATTATATTTTTATTATAAATCCAAAAAGTAGAAATGTATAAATAATTAAAATAATGATTACGTTTGCGTGTTTCTGAATTTATGGTCTAAAACTGCATAGTATATACGCGTCTCTGTATACAAATAATTTTAATACTACTTCTTTTATATATTTGTACTTGCTATTGAATTGATTATAGGTTTTATTAATATAAACTGAAACGTATCTTATCAAGCTTTATGAAGACACTGAATTTATTTATGAAACTGTTGACAGCGTAGAGGGTATCATAAATCATTGCTCCTTGGACGAATCATGTCGTTTGCTCCTGATTTAGCAAGAAAATATGCATAAAAGATTTTCTTTACATAAATGTTTTATGAGAACAATAAAATATTTTAAAAAAAGTAACTGAGTTTCATAAATGTTTCTACATGAAACACTGATTCCGTTACCGACACATCTCCTTAAAAGCTTCTTAAAAATGGTAAATTTTGTTTCATAAATGGAATGCATAAATTTAGACTACCTCGCATCACATTTAACGGAACTATAAAAAATAGAATTCACCTTTAACAAGGTAGACTCCTACAACAAAAAAGAAGAGTATTTTTGTTAACTTTCTAATTGTGTAAAAAATTTATTACACCACAATTTAGATGTTATTCATAATTATAATTAATACCTTCAATTAATAAAATTAAAAATATTTTAGAGAGAAGAGTGGAAATTTGAAATTGAAAACAAGTGGTGCAATCTCATTTTCAAGAGTGTTGCATTCTTTGATCTTTGAATTCTATAAAGAAAGTTATTCTTCCATGGATGAGAGAAAACAAAATTTCAGAATTGAAAGAATACGGGAAAACACCAAAAAGAAAAACATATGTTCTCCAAAAACTATATATTTCATTTTTTTTTTTCATATTTCTCGTTTAAATGAAAATTTTAAGGAAATATAGTAATGAGATTATATACAACCTGGAATTTTTTAGAAAAAAATCCTAATTTTAAAGAAAAAGATATCATAATTGATAATCACATGATTTCCTAGAAAGATGTGTAACTTACTCTTACAATTCGATCTTCAAATCCTATGTTAGCTTTCAAATGTTATAAGAATGAGTGCAATTGGATATTTTTTGGACCAAGCTATGGGTTAAACACTGCACGCTAGTCGGAGATGCATTTGCTTCCTTTTATTTTGATTATGGTTCTAGACTTTAATATCAACCTGCGATTTCATCATGAGATAGATTGGTCCATCTCTTGGCTTTCCAACAAAGCATTAATCATATTAGAATAAGGTTTAGATCTCTAGTTATAACTCGAATACTAAATAATATCAAAATATACATTATGTTAAAGTAATTGAACTAAGGCCTAACCAAGCTAAAAACATGGTTCGAATAAATTCAATTATACACAAAAGAAGGTCTATGTACTAAATATCAAGAAAAGTATAGAAAAATCAATTCATTAAGATGTGGCAATGAATGACTTTATGGTGTTTCTTAGACCAAAATAGCATTGTGTAATTAATCATACTAGTCTTTTAAAAAATTCACAAGAGATTATAACACAAAAACAATTAATTAAAAAATTATTTTCATGAATGATTTATTAAAATTTAAAAATTAAAGCACTAAGTATTTATACTTATTTGTGAGTATTTTTTTTCTTTTTTAGAAATTGTTGCTTACTTTCCTAGTAACCATGCCCATTGCACACCTCCATTTTTCAATTACATTGAATTTACAAAATTTTGAAGCAAGCCATTATAAAGTTTTCTACATCACCCACCATGAATTAAAATGCAATAAAAAAAACATAAAATGACTAGTTTTACAATATTACAATAAACTTTTTTTCCATTAATCATTTAAGAAACACTCTCCCACTATTTTCTAAAGTATTATATATTTAAGTTGTATACTTATAATGAACAATAATGTCTTACATCTTACAACATTTTAGAAGTTTTACCTTCAAACACACATATATTTCTGTCTCCAAATTCCTCAAGTAATTACATGCCACAATAAACATCATTCATTCATAAAGATAGTATTCATACCATGATTATCCATATTTATGTTGCTAGAAATGTTTTTATGGGAATCCCAAAATACAATATTTATAGATACCTAACCATAACAGGTTTTCCTTACCATAAGGAACTTATGACATGAGAAGAGTATCTAGAAAGTCAGTTCTTCAAATTGTTGACAAAAAGGACAATTATACTCATTGTTATGCCAAACCACATTCTTTTTCTTTAAGTTATCTCTTGTTGGTAACTTATTATCAAATAATCTCCAAATGGAAACATAAATCTTTAGAAGAATATTAATTGTTCAAAATGTGTACAAAAGTATCTCTTATTGGTTTTTAGTTCTTAACACACTTAGACCTCTCACCTCAATGTGTATTGTCATGTTGCGTCCACTTTCCATATTCACATGTCCTTTATGTGCTTTTTGTATCTTAATCTATCCAAGGAGTGAATTTTGTATGAGATTTTTCTTCTGAACAAATTGTTCCCTCTTCCATGACAACTACCACTCTCATACTTCATTCATCCAAGATCCCTTATGATTGAACATCTCATCTTGTTGTTCTGAAATAAGGTATAGTTTGTTATACCTTTGTATTAGACGTTAATCCCTAACCATTTGTCCTTCCAAGGTTTGACTTATGAAGAATCTCTTAACTTTCTGTTGAACATGCTATTGAGCCTCTTTGATTGGTTATCACCACCACATTATGTATGTCCCTCCACCATGCAAAAAAATTTTCCTTACTCTCTTCCATAACTAGATTTATCCATCTACCACATTTAGACTTTAACACTTTATATCATAAAGACTTTCTTTTTAAGTACATATTTAAGCTCCATTTAGTCAAGAGAGCTTCATTAAAAGTGGTGATGTATTACATACCTAGTATGTCATGATCTTTGAGAGTTTTTATGTAGAAGATCTCAGATTGATAGAATCATATACTTTCTCATAATCAACTTTAAAAATTAAGTATTTTTTTCTCTCTTCTAACTTCATCATTCACTTCATTTTTTTACTAGTGCATTGCATAGTAGATTTCTCTAAAAAAAATTTGTGTTTGGTTAATTACTCTATTTAACACCTTCTATAAGAGTGAGTATTGTGTAACCACTTCCATTTTATCAAATCCAAGTATGTAAAATACTTTCAAATAAGTCTTTAGTATTTTTTCTTGGTTGTTTCTCCATTCCAAGTCTCTAAGTGACAATTTTTTTAAGATTCTTGAAGTAACTAAAGACAAAAGCTCAACCTTATAAAGACACAATAACTTTGTACCAGTTTTTGGTTTTGGAGAAACCTTATAATTAGGGTTTGATATTTACTATTTTATTTATAAGAATGCATTTATGTAGCTTAAAAATCATAGCATGTATAGAAAATGCTAAGCATATCACAATTTTGTTTGTATGTACATGATATGTGTTTTCTAAGTTTAAGTATGTATTTTCATATTTACTTAACTTTATGTTAAAGTATCGATTTAGGAAACTAGGTGCTTTTCTTAAAAATTTACATATAATGTGATTGAGAAAATAATAACTTATAAAATATAGGGAGTGACTCAAAAAAAAATACAAAATGCTTAAAATCTACAAAGTTTATTTGAACTAAGATAGTGACTCTAAAGGTCATATAACCTGTAAACAACAATATGGATTAAGTATTTACGAAAATTTATTAAACCATTAGATTAAAGAAATAAGATTAAGTAAATGATTTGTTAAAAAATATTATTTAGACCAGAGATTATATTAAAAAGAAAAAGAAAAAATAATTAAAAGCAAAACTGTAAATTATAAGCAATAGTTTAAATTAAGAAATAAAAAATAAAAATTATCCAAAGTACTTTTGTTATGTCTCTAAAGTTGATAAAGTTGAAAAATGAAAGAAAATTATAACTCCAATAAACAAGAATCAAAAGAACTTTGTAATTTTTAAATTAAGAGCAAAAGACAAAATCTTTATATACTTGGAGATAAGTTGTAATCCCTGATTTAGTAAAAGTAAAATACAGCATAATATACTTGGAATGGAGTTTCGAAGTTAGAAAAAAAATATTGAAGTACACAAAGGAATTAAATGTTAAATAAAATTCAAGAAATATTAATTTTAGAAATTTAAATAAAATAAATTACAATATCAATTGTGCACATATACAGCCAACCTAAAACATTGTATATGTATCAGAGTAAAAATTGTCCGATGATGTTTTAGACCATTAATTAAAATGTTCAAGTTTTAATTTGAAGTATTAAGATTTTGATTAATATAACACAAAATTTTTTTTGATTAATATTGAATAAAACTTAAATAACGTCTATCCGATGGTTAAGCAAATATTGAAATTTAATTGAACGTTTGGAAGTATTGGTGAAACTTATTTAAATAATTAAATCGATAACTAGATCATGTAACCCGATTACTCATTAATTTTTCCAAATTATATTGGTCAACACACCATTAAATGGATTCAATTACTTGAACTTATTCGGTATCATAGTTTATGCAATGTAAAGAAGGCTTTCGTACATCTCTTAAACATTAATAAAATACTTAAATATTTATGACTTCAAGAATTCAAGATATTAATTAGATGTGATATTTTAGATTAAAAGCAATCATAAATTATTATTTTTTTAATAATAACAAATAGCTAAGCATGATATAGACATCAAATGATAATCTATAAGCTTAATTTTTAAATTTGTTGGTACGGAATTTAGACTATGATCAAACTTAAATGATTTTTGTTTGATAGGTCTTTATGACATTTATATGTTATGTTATTCTTTGATATTCCTGTTTAACACATACTATGTTTCCAGTTAAAAGGTTTATACGATATACACTCAAAAGTAAAACAAATTCCTTATCAAAAACTTTAACTATATATGGTAGAGAGTTGTTACCAATTTCAACAAGATAAACAAATTATTTTATCTTACAAAAAATTTAAGTTGAAAAAAAAAATGTACTAAACAACATTTAATATATGATGATAATTTTATTTCAAATCAGGAAACCTTGAGAAAATTTCATACAAACTCTCTAAAACATCTTTAAGATCTTTTCAACAACTAGATTATTGCTTGGAAAAGCACTTGAAAAATACTTAGGATATGTTAATGATGATTTGAAAAGAATATGAAAAGCTAATGAAACTTAATGAATTAGTTAAAAATTAGATGTAATCTTAATCATAAAAATGAATTGATATTAAAGTGTGTTATTTTTTCTGCATGTTTTTATTAAATGTGTCATTATTGACTCCTTTCCGTTGTTTGCAATTGATATAATCATTATAGGTCAGTAAGTTATTCTATAAAGCTTTAAACAATTAAATTTTGAGAATTGTTGTTTTAGAATAAATGGTTGTAGTAAAAGAAAATAAGAATTGGGAACTTGTTTTAATTCCAAAAGAAACACAATTTATTGGTTACTAATGGATTTTTATTACAAAGCTAAATGTAAATGGAAAGATACATGAATGGATTGGTTACCTAAGACTATACCAAACTCGTGGTATAGATTATCATAGGAAATAATGTTTACCTAGTTGCAAAGCTAAATTTGATTAAAATTCTATAACTTATTTGTAGCAAATTGAGATTGAGAATTGGATTTTGTTTTTGTGAAAACCACTAGGGAATGACAAGATCATAATACAATATGTGAATTTGATAAATCTATGTATGGCGTAAAAAATCATCTCCAAAAATACGATAACAATGTGAAATAGATTTTTCAGACACAAAGTTAAGTTAATCACACCATATTTGTAAGGAGATCTATAAAATGAATTCTTATAGTTTATTTAGATTATATTGTCTTTATTCACCCATCACTACAAGTGGCGATCACATCGGACTACTACAATACTTTATTGGGATAAAAGGAAATTTTCATCTCCCAAAAAAGTAAAGATTTGATTTTCTTAAAGAAATAAAGAAACTAGAATGTAGATGTGAAAGAACTCGTATGGATAGAATATAAACAGATAAATAAATACATGATCTTTTTGTAAAATATTTAAGAGTCACACCTCCAAATTTTATTAACGTCAATCTTTTAAGTTAAAAATATATTTTTATTTAAACTTTAATTTTGCATGTTTGTTTTACATGATACTTTTTCATCAGAAACTACCTTTTGAGTAACACAAATTTCTCTGTTTTTGTGGCCCTAAAATTCTTTCAAATTAAAACAGAAGCTACATTTTCCTCTGAGCTTCCTTCTTTTACGGTGAATCACTGTTTTTCTTTTGTTGCATTAATCCTGTTTGTCGGGTACAAAACACCTCAATCGTATAAGTATTTGTTTATTGTTAGCATTAACTTTTTCACAAAGTTATGTGATTACATATATTCCTGCAATAATAGTTGGCATTATTTATATTAGTTATTGAGCTCATGATGAATTTATGGTCCCTAGAGTTAACGGTTCAGAAAAAATAGGTAAAAATTTGCAAATATAACTGCCAAAACTGCATGAAAAATACAAAATACCAGCAAAGAAATGGAATTATTTAGAACGGGGTCATGCAAACAGCTTTTGAGCTTGGGAAAAGGAAGTTTGAGAAACGAAAAGGAAGGAAGAGTAAATGAAAAGTGAAAAACGGAAAAAGGAAAAAGCATAGGCCGTTCCACGTCATCTAAATTAATAGGCATTCTTCCCCACCGCATGGTCCATTACAACTTTACCTTTGCTAGCTTAACCAGCATTGGGTAACTTAACCATAGCAGGCGGTTACTTCCTAACCCAACCTCACACTGTTTCCCTTGTGGTCCCCAATCCCCCTAAACTCACCTCATTCCCTTTTTCAATGACACTCAAATAAAAACTAAAGAAAAGTGCTCTATTTATTATAATGATGATATAATTATAGTTCTTTTCACGCCCTGAGTATATAAATACATAGTTATATACATATATATCCACCTCTTCTCCTTCTATATATGACTCTATTCCCTCATAGGTCTATATATGTACAGGCTAAGCTAAACTAAACTAAATCTTCCTCCTCTCTCTCAAAACTTCGTCACAAAATTCAGAGCACAGAGCAGGCACAAAACCTTCGCTCCAGAGACATATATCCCCTATCAGTCCAGTTAGTTATCTAACGGTTTTCTATTTTCTCACTTTATTCCCATTTTACCCTTTCTTTCCTTGCTTATGCCATCGGATTACTAGCACTGCGCAGCATTTTATTGAAAGAAAAGGAAAATGATAAGCTGGGGCGATTTGTACACCGTGTTGACGGCGGTGATTCCGCTGTACGTCGCCATGATCTTAGCGTACGGTTCGGTACGGTGGTGGAAGATATTCTCGCCGGACCAATGCTCCGGCATAAACCGCTTCGTGGCGATCTTCGCGGTTCCGCTTCTTTCCTTTCACTTCATCTCCACCAACAACCCTTACGCCATGAACTTCCGCTTCATCGCTGCCGACACGCTCCAGAAAATCATCATGCTCTTTGCGTTGGCAATCTGGACCAACTTCACCGCCAACGGGAGCTTGGAGTGGATGATTACCATTTTCTCCCTCTCCACATTGCCCAACACGCTAGTCATGGGAATCCCTCTCCTTATCGCCATGTACGGCGAATATTCCGGCAGCCTCATGGTCCAGGTGGTGGTGCTCCAGTGCATCATCTGGTACACGCTCCTCCTCTTCCTCTTCGAGTACCGCGGCGCCAAGCTCTTGATAATGGAACAGTTCCCCGAAACCGCTGCTTCCATAGTTTCCTTCAAGGTCGACTCCGACGTCGTTTCGCTCGACGGAAGGGATTTCCTCGAAACCGATGCTGAGGTCGGCGACGATGGCAAGCTCCACGTGACCGTTAGGAAGTCCAATGCTTCTAGAAGGTCCTTCATGATGACCCCTCGCCCATCCAACCTCACCGGTGCCGAGATTTACAGCCTCAGCTCCTCCCGCAACCCCACGCCACGTGGCTCCAACTTCAACCATGCGGATTTCTACTCCATGATGGGGTACGCGCCTAGACATTCTAACTTCGGCGCTGCGGATTTGTACTCCGTGCAGTCCACGTCACGCGGTGTCACGCCGAGGCCCTCCAACTTCGAAGAGAACTCTGCACCCGCGCCGCAGGCTATCAGCTCCCCCAGGTTCGGCTTCTACCCCGCCGTGCAGACCGTGCCCGCCGCCTACCCTGCTCCGAACCCGGAATTCTCTTCTGGGTTAACCAAGAGTGTGAGCAAGAATTCGCAGACGCAGCCACAGCCACAGACTCAGTCTCAGCCGCAGGCTCAAGCTCAATCTGCTCCTCAAGTTCCTCAACCACCCAACAGTAGTAACAAAGCCAGCCACGACGCTAAGGAGCTCCACATGTTCGTGTGGAGCTCCAGCGCCTCGCCGGTTTCTGAAGCTGGCGGCCTCCATGTGTTCAGTGGAGCCGATTTCGGAGCTTCCGACCAATCGGGTCGCTCCGATCAGGGTGCCAAGGAGATTAGGATGTTGGTAGCCGACGACCACCCTCAAAATGGAGAAGCCAACAAAGGTAGTGCTACTAGATTCTTTTTTCTTTTTTTTCCTCTCCTCGACTTAAGTTAAGTACAGTTCAAAACTAGTTTTGACGCAATTTTCTAATTAAAGTTGAAGTCTTTAAAAAGAAACAATCAAAGTTTAAATTTGTGATTGAACAAGAGGACTAGGAACATAATTTAGGTTTCGTTTTGAGGAAGTGATTTGATTTGGGTGATTGTGGGTTGGAACTGAAGCTGCAGCAGAAGGAGAATTTAGGGGTGAAGATTTGAAGTTTCCAGGGAAAGAAGGTGAGCAAGCGGACGAAGAGGGAGAGAAAGCGGGAGCCACTGGGCTTAACAAGCTGGGATCCAGTTCAACGGCGGAGCTACACCCGAAATCGGGCGTAGCCGCAGCGGGGAAACACATGCCTCCGGCTAGTGTGATGACTCGTCTGATACTGATTATGGTGTGGCGGAAGCTTATCCGCAACCCCAACACTTACTCCAGCCTCATTGGTGTGGTGTGGTCTCTGGTGGCGTTTAGGTAAGTAAATTTCAAAGTCAATCTGGAACGACGATGAACTTTTGGCATGGTTTTGACTTTTAGGATTTAGTTGTTATTGTTACTGTAGGATGGTTATTTTGTGTTGACGTAGTTGTAATATATGATCACTGATTAATTAATTAATTTGCAGGTGGCATGTGCACATGCCCAAAATAATAGAGAAATCAATCTCCATACTGTCTGATGCTGGTCTTGGAATGGCTATGTTCAGCTTGGGTGAGTGGCCGTAATAATTTGTCCAAATTCTTCCTCTTCCAATAATTTCATTCCCCTATATTTGCAATTTCTTTCCTCTTTGGCGAAAACATCGTTATTCATGATGACTCCCTTTTCCGATGTTTAAAGGTACATTGAAGAGAGTAACTAATGATGTTCATGTGATTGTATTTAAATAAATTTGTTGGTTCTATTAAAAATAGTAGTTTGTTGGAAAATATGAAATGGGAAGGAGAGGAACACCGGCACTTGATTGAATGCGATGGTAAGGTGAGTGTGATGAATGAATGAGTGAAAAGTATGGATTTGGGGTAAAGCAAGTAATTAGTATAAACAAAGTAATGGGCGTCCATTGAATTGAAAGTTTGTTACCACATAACACAAGCAGATGATGTTGTTCACTAGACGATAATATGGGGATTGCACAGTGATAGTGCAATGTCCCCGACATGTGGGGTCTGGTCTTGAACAACGTCGCTATGCGGTCCAGGGCGGTGGTGGGGACCGGTACCATTTTTGGACCCGAATTAGGCAAAGGTAGTTGATTTAGACGAATCGAGCAGTACTAAAAATATCTTTTCATTCACAAAACTTAAAACCATTTACCCATCATGCACTGACTGTAAATTTTGGATGCCTTTTTCCTTCTCCTATCTTTTCATTTTCACCTGTTTACCCTCTCCGCTATAAAAATTATTGAGGACTAACCTTTGGCGGTTTTTGCGCTTGTAGGTCTCTTCATGGCTCTTCAACCCAACATAATTGCGTGTGGGAACTCGGTTGCAACATTTGCCATGGCTGTTCGATTCCTCACAGGTCCCGCCGTCATGGCTGCAGCTTCCATCGCTGTTGGCCTACGTGGCACTCTCTTACGTGTAGCTATTGTTCAGGTAATTCACATTCACCTATAATCCTATGTCATTGATATGACACTGTTAATCGTACTTCCGTGTGTAAATTACTTTGATATCTTTGAATGCTACAGAGCAAGTTATAGACTTTCAATAGTTAGGACACTGTGGCACTGTACATTCTAGGATAGAAGAACCCAATAACAAATCGTTAAATAGACTCTTTCCACTAAATTTATTTACTAATTACAAATTTTACTAAATTTTAGTTAATAATAACAAATATTTTCATGAAAGCGTGTTTTATAGCATCTTACATCTTATATGAAATTTTAATGCATTTTTCTTGTGCAATTTTGGCTATCATGTTAAACATAATTTAAATTGGAATGCTAACTTATAGAATACGCAATTATTGTTCACAGGCTGCCCTTCCGCAAGGGATTGTTCCATTTGTGTTTGCCAAGGAATACAACGTTCATCCAGCCATTCTTAGCACAGCGTAAGTAACGAAAGTTGTTTATTTTATCTTGATTTTTGTTCTTTTTCTTAAGAAAGAAGTTGACACCTTTTTCTGAAATTTGCAAATTTAATTGCAGGGTTATATTTGGGATGTTAATAGCTCTACCAATTACTCTAGTCTACTACATATTACTTGGTTTGTAAAATATGTATGCAATAGTAGCCAACACACCAGGACAGAATGAATGACCCTTTCGAACCTTTTTATACTTTGGGAGTTAGCATGCATGCCTGGTGACCACAGTGGATTATGCTGTTATTAACAAAGGATGTGGATCTTCTGAGCAACAAAAGCCACAGACTAAACTAGTATCCTTAAAGCATTGGAGATCCTCGCGAGTTTCCAAAATTTTTGGAATTTCTGAAAAAATTGACCAATTGGCCCAAATCCTCATAATTCTAATCCCCTATCAAAAGTCCAAAATAGACGCAGTTTTCAAGAGCAGAGAGAGAGGAACAAGTACAGCTTATGGGAGACATATCAGAGGAAAACAGGGGAAAGCTCGCATGAGCAGAGTCAATGAAATCTAGAAATGGTTCCCTCCGTATCTGCATTGTAAATTTTATTAGAGTCATGTTTGTGTCATCAAGTTACAAAGACAGCTGAGCAATTGGGTAGGGGAAATGAAATTGGAATATAAGCTGAAGATTGGTTTTTTTTTTTTTTTAGTTTTGTTTAGTCATTTGTTTACTTCGATTTTATTATTATATAATGGGTTTGTTTAAGTTTTGTTTTTGTCTTTGATCATCCGCGGATCCCGCAATTATTTGCGTTTGTCGTCTTTCTTTGGTCACGTTATTTGTTTAGTATATTTTTATCTGATGAAGTAAAAAGAGCAAAAAGTGATCTTCGCTATTTTTCTGGTGTAAAGCTGGAAATGTAGATGGGACCATGAGACTGAGAGTTGAACTTTCAGAACATCGTCTTTCCACTGGGTGGGGATTATGTACCTTTCGTCTGAAGTTGAGTGATGGGTGATGGAAGGCAAAAATATTTTATAAAACTAAAAAAGAAAAAAAAAAAAAAAAAAAAAAAAAAAAAAAAAAAAAAAAAAAAAATTAAATATGATCTAAGGGGGGGGGGGGGGGGGAGGGGGGACG
>Ga0099825_1005033_pt1 | contig 17155 bp, 10 predicted proteins | sample SiratroredBW_FD_76838 | JGI IMG/M metagenome (GOLD analysis project Ga0099825, IMG submission 76838) | Root nodule microbial communities of legume samples collected from California, USA - Siratro red BW | ecosystem: Host-associated > Plants > Roots > Nodule | place: USA: California | collected...
AAAATATATATTTTAATATATATTTTACTTGAAAAATGATATCATGTTTATTATTATTTTTAAATTACAACAATAATTATTTTATAAAAGAAAAAAAATAAAGAGCGAAATTAATTTTAAAAAGATAAAAATCTAAACAAATTTGAAAATTTTTATAAAAGAAAAAACAAATAGAAATAGTTTTTTATAAAGGAAAAAGATATAGATAAATTTGAGAATTTAAAAAAAAAGTAAAAGTAGTTTAAGAATTTTTATAACATTATAATAATATTTTTTATATAAAAAAAAGAAAACTGAAGTAATTTAAAGAATGAAAAAAAATATAAATAAGTTTTCACATCTAACTAGTTTAAATTATTTACATTTTGACTTGATAAAAATAATCTTTTTATTTAACTATTTTTACATGTATTTTCTTTACAACAGATTACTTTTCTTCATAAAAAATAACTATTCAAATTAATTTCACGTTAACTTCAATTATTTAATAACAACTAATTTTAATCATTATATATTCAATAAAACAGCCCTATAAATTAATTTACACATGTGTCCGGCTCCATTCTCCTATCCTGGAGCAGAAACTCTTGTCACTTCAAACCCATACTGTGTTCTTAAAAAGTTTCTTACAATCACCGCCTAGTGGCCACACGCGCTACCCTCTGTGACGGTGTCCGGCAATAAAGGAGCCCTGTGGGTTTTGGCGTTCAAGATGAAATCTTTGGGAAAGAATCCGAGCATGAGTTGGGGTGAAATGAAGGTGAAGTAGGTGTAGGTGTTGAAGAGAGAGTGTTAAAGGGACACAAATTCGGAAAGAAGGACTTGAGATGATTCTCACACACACTTAAATTTAGCAATGGATCTAAATGTCATCAGAAACAATATTTCTCTCAAAACATCACCAGATAAGTGGTGTATGTTGGTGAATGAAAGAAGAATGGTTTGCACAAGAGGAGCATGAGATATTGCCATGAGAGTAGACAATTAATGCAACCCACACAAACAAATACAGTTTTGAATAGTGATGAACTCTAATGGGTTTTCACAGAATCCAGAGGTTACCTACACTGTGTGACGCAGGGAGAAAGAAAGAATGAGCTGTCAATTCTTGGTTTCTTGATTGCACTCCACATTCTTCAATTTCTTATGCTTTCCCCTACTCTTTAGTTTATACTGTAAGTGGCCTACATTTTCTTTAAATATTTTAAACTGTTTTTACTGTGTAATGCACTTAAAAATAGCATAATATCTGATTTTTTTAAAAATAATAATAAGATAATCTGTATTATTTTTATAAAATCTATTAACAAAATTTTTCTTATCCTTTTCTTGAATTATAGAAGTTTTATATGATATACTTCCTATTGTATAAAAATTACGAATACACCTTTAAATTTTATAATAAATTAAATTTTTTTAAGAAAATATAAATGGCAACATAAAATCCATTGATCACACATGGATTAATCAAGTATTTGTAAATACACTATATTAGTTTGCAAGAAACTCTACTCATAAATAGGTGTTTTTCTCAACCTATCTATAAAAAGTACCAAACTCATAAATGCAAAGCCAGTGCAACATAGTCACATGCAATCTAAAAAATTATCCTAAGTTTCTCAAACAAAACACATAAATACACCTTAAGACATATATAGGCTTCCCAACCTTAAGATTGCCTGTACCAAAAAGATATTTGAATACAACTTACATAAATCTACTACCACGCGACAGCTGCCTGCGGCATCAAAACTAACAAAACCGGCAAAATACTTTGGCTAATACAACCGAACTCTCCGAATTATGATACCAGCCACAATGGAGACGATCCAAAGCCCTCTTTAATTTTCCCTGCATAAAAAATCAGTACCTGCAACTTATACAGCAACACAGAAAATAATGTTTGTGCTCCCACGGTATGAATTTGTTTCCCACAATTATTTCTATCAATTTTGTTAAAGAAACATTTTAAATAAAGGATCCATACACCAATCGGAATAACAAAACTTGACTTTTTTAAATTTAGTTTTTATAATAATCCAGGAGTTTACTTGTAATAAACCAAATACCAAAAAAAATCAAATAATGACTAATCACACCACCCTCTTCACACCGACCCCTTTCTCAAACACTCCTAGTTGTTGTAAAACTCAAAGTGTTTTATAGCACTACAATAATGACTAATCACACCACGCTCTTCACACCGACCCCTTTCTCAAACATCCCTAGTTTTTGTAAAACTCATAAAGTGTTTTATAGATGCACAAATTGTACACAAAACCATTTATCATACAACTGTCAAATTTGATTAACTACATCACAACTAAAGAATAGATGACATGCAGTTTCCCTTATGTTATTGTAAAACCGCACAAAGGGTTGTCCAAATTAACATCAAATTTAACCAGCCTATCAATAGTATGCAGGTTATCATGAAAGACTCTCTGGCCACATAACATTGTGGTAGGAGTACTCTTGAGTTTCTACAGTTTTTGAAATATCTCACCTTGTTTCCTTCGTTATTGTTGACCAACTTAAAATGTGCATCTTTCACAATATATACCATGTCTTCCTTTCCACACCCACACATCATCTAACGTTATATTAGGATTAAAGTGTTGTAAGATTTGTGAAAACTCCTCTATTAATGTTTTTTCTCACTCAAACCATTTCCTTTTCCAACCAAGTTTCCATTCCTATCCATTGTTCTTCCACACCTCTAACTGATCTAATTTAAGTCGTCATCCTTTTCTTTGCAAACAATATTCTTAAATTCTTCCATCACCTAGACTCTCTGCAATTGTTACTGTTGCTGTAAATACTTAAAGATCTCCAAGAGCCATACTTAGAGACTAAAATATCATTCCAGTGTCCCTTGTCTTCCAACCCCAACCTCCACTTCCACTTGCCTAATCGTGTTGTATTGAAGCTTTCAATATCCTTTACCCCTAGACCTCCACAGTTCTTATTTTTACAAACAGTTTTTCAGCTAACCCATGCTATTTTCTTTCTATCAAACCCCAACCCCATAAAAATTGTGGTTGAATCTTATTAAATTCATTACACACAACTTTAGGAATATTGAACAGTGATAACAAATAAAGGCACATAGAAGATATAATTGCCTTTATCAAAGTTACTCTTCCAGTCATGAAAATCGTCTTCCCCTTTCACCTATACAACTTTTTCTTAACCATATCTAACATCCTTTTCCAGAATATAGTTCTATTATGGATTCTACCTATATGCACCCCGAAGGTACTTAAATGGTAATTTCATTAATTTATAATTCAACATAGTTGCATGTCTATGCACATTAACAGAATTCACCCCTATCCCTCTTAATGAACTTTTGTACTAGTTAACTTTAAGTCCCAACTCACTCCTATCCTCTTAATGAACTTTTGTGCTAGTTAACTTTAAGTCTCGAAGCAACCTCAGAACATACATTTCATTTCAGGATATTCTTAATGGTAATAATATTGTGAACGTGATCTTCACAAAAAGGATAATGTCATCGACATACTATAACATACTAATGACAACCTCATTCCTACCAACTTTGACCCCCTCAAATAGCCATTTTCTTTCCCCTTCCTTCACAGCCCCTAATAGGCCTGCAATAAAAAATAGAAAGGGTGTTAGGGAATCTCTTTGTCTTATTTCTTTGTGTGGTTTGAACTCAATAGTTGGGTTGTCATTCACTAAAATTGACACTATTGAGGATTCTAAACACCCTCTTGATCCACTTAACCCATTTTGCATACAAATCTAACTTTTCCACTATATACACTAAATATTCCCAATCTACTGAATCAATTGTTTTTTCAAAATCAGTTTTAAATATAATACAAGACTTATTAGTGCACTTAGCTTCATCAATGGTCTCATTAACTACCACAACACTATCCAACATAACTCTATTTGTCAAAAAAGATGATTGTTTTGAGTCAATAATTTAAGAAAGTGTGTTTGATTCTCACTCTATTTTAGAACAAGTTATATTACCGGGATTAAACAAGCACATAATATATAAAAATTAATCCTGTGCAAATGTTTAGAGTGGAAGATGACAAATACTAATTAATCGTATTATTAATGACATGATAATGATAACCAAAAATAATCATAACGATGATAATAAATAAGAATAATGACAAAAGCAATAATAATAAAAAATAATGATAATTGCAATAAAAATAATTTTAAAATCAATAGTGTAAAAATAATCATAACACATAGCTGTACTAGGAGGGTTATATAATGATACTGAGAAAGAAGATCATAATGATGATAAAATTTTATTATAATAAATAAATATTATGAAAATATTTTACCAATAAATAAAATAATATTTGATTTTTATAATGATAATGGGGATGATTATATAATTTTTAAACTTTAAAAAAATTAATTGATTATTTACGAAAGTTTTGAATATTATGAGAAGTAGTTAAAATCTTATTTCACAACAAAAAGCATCCTTCATTTATAAATTGTTTTTAACTTGAGTTCTATTTTCTTTTATTAACTATAAAATTTCATTATATTATGATTAGAGTAGAATAAATACACAAAATTATTTTTAATTATATATTAATTTTTTCTTGATATTAAAGATAAGGTACATTATAATTCTTTAAGCTAAATAGATAAATTTTTTCGAGATTGTAAAAACAAATATTTTATAAAAGACTCATTTTTAAAAGAAAGGATATAAAATGAATGTTTTTTTTCATTGAGAGGCTAAATTTTATAACAATAAAAAATTTATAAATATAACTTTTTTTTTTCTATGTCATCTAATGTATAGTCTTTTGTTAAATACTTAGAAGCTAAAAAAAAATAAAGAATTATATATATTTATTTTCAATGTATTTACATTTGTTGATTTAATAAACATTTAAACATGAAAGTATTTTTATTTATAAAAATGATAAAAAGATTTTTTTTTACCCGATACTTTTGTTTTGCCATTTGTAAAAGGCTAAAAATTTATTAAAAGAATATGAAAAATATATGAATATAGTAATATATTATATTGACATACTATTTTAGTGTTTTTATATAAGTGGTACAAATTTACTTCGAAAATACATATTTTGGTAAATTTTAAAAACTTAAAAATTTGGATAAATTTTAAAATAGAAGTCGTGCTTCTGAAAACAATTTCAGACTAAGGAATTTTATCTAGTTTCTATCATTTTAGTATAATTTCTATCATTTTAGTGAAAAGTCCTATTTTTTTTCCTTTATATAAGTGAACTACGATTAAAAGTTTGGAGTAGAGAAAATGATTATGATCAAGAATGAGTTTAGTTACATATTTTATGTTTTTTATTTTCAAGAGATTAACCAATATCTTCTATTTATCTTTAGGTATTCCTTTAACACTAGATACTCCCTTCAAGCTAAATGATAATAACATTAAGGATATTTTTAAATGTGTCTTTTAACAGTTAAGACAATTTTTTTTTTTCTTTTGTGAAATTGAGCTAACAAATAAAGCTTAAATTATGTTAATCCTAATTAAAAACTCGAGAATGTAACAACTCATTTTAACAATTTTTCTTCGAAATGAAGACGTATATTTTTTTTAACAGCAAAAAATAAATGAATAATAAAGGAAGTACTTTAGGGGTGCTTCAACCCTTATACACAATACTGTGTCAAGAAATAAGTGTCTAAGAAATTAATTCACCTTTCTAGACATACTTAAGAACTTCTCTTGAGGATACCAAAAAGCAGGAAGAAACATAAACAAATAAAATCCACACAAGAAACTGAAACCTCCAAAGAATTATAGAATGTTGAGCAAGGTCTCACAACTCCCTAATCACTTCACCTGCAAAACCTGACCATTCTTAGACTTTCATTACAAATCTCACCTTACTAACATGAAAATCTAGGCCATAGCATGTAAGCACACCATCGAAGATAAGTGCCAATCTGAGTAAGAAAAAGTGGTTCTCTTCAATTTTAACTTAAACCAGAGCCAAACCTTTAATTGAGCTAGACAAAATATTTCTTCAGTATCCACAAACCCACCTTTAAAAACCACCTTATTTCTAAAATTCCATATCTCTGAAACAATAGCCACCAACATCCCTTTCCACACTCTATTAACTCTCTGCCTTTGACTCAATAAACAGTAGCTCTAAAAATTAACAAATGTAGACTCATGTCTAACAACAACGTTCCCTACCCACCTGCCACACATATCCCATACTTATCTTGCCACTTTACAGGTTTTAAAGATGTTTAGCAGTTTCAACATGTTCTTGGCACAAAGGGCACTACACACTCCCTAGCTGAACGTTCTGGCTAGGTTGGATCTAGTTGGCAACCTATCCAAAAGTAACCTCCAAGCACACACTAACGCTCAAGGAGCAACTTTTAAAGACCATAATACCTGAAAAGTATCTGAATTCTACATTAGATCCTCACAATTCAAGATACTGTACTGTATACTCTTGAAGATCCTCCTCCAGCCAAACCAACCTGTCTTGACCCCTCACCTCCCACCATTAGAAATCATGGCTATTATTTGTTTTTCTAAATTCTTTTCCCATTCAAACCTCTCCCTACGTCAACTAAGATTTTAAGTTGTACATCGAGAAGACCTATTATCCTCCCATTCTGCAAGATCTCTTACCAAACAATCTTTATTTTGAGAAATTGAATACAACCTTGGAAAATTTTCTTTAAGAGCAAGACCATCTACCCACCTGTCTTCCCAAAATTTAACACACTTCCCATCCCCAACTCTCCACTGAAATCTACAATCAAACCAATTTCTTTGTAAACCGTTACTACAAACCCTTTTCAAATCCTTTCACCACAAAGACTCTTTTCTATGGAATTAAGTATCACCCATATAACTCCAGTTGTCATACCTAGCTTCTCATATATCTCTCCACAAACCCTCATCCGATACCCCTTGACAATTATATTTTTGAAATTATGAATTTCAAGAAAAAAAAATCAAAATTTCAAAATCTTCTAAAAGAAATACTATATTGGAGTTATAATGTCGTGTTGTCTTGGGTAATTAAAGTAGATAAAGTTTAAATGTAAGTTTTAAGAGATGGGCAAATTGTTGTTTAACTCCGATCATCACATCATCATTTGTTAAAACCTGAAATATTAATAAAATTAACAGCAAATGAAGATAAGCACACATAATATATATTTTATCAGCATAAGCACACATAAGAAATACCCTCAATATTTTGGTGACACAGTTCATCAGTTCACCTACACTCAGTATAATATTCATGACCGTTCATATTTTTAATCTCACACGTTACATGATATAAATAATGATGTATTTCTTTTTTTCTTCTTTTTCTTTTTTTTTTTATCGACTCATCATCAACCAGGTAGAATAACACATTTTTTTTAATTTTTATTAAAACACAATCATACAAAGTAAAATAAGAAAACAATCATGTTCATCTACTCTTTGTGCCTTCCCTCTTCTTAATTACTGTAGCATTGGAGTCCGCAACCCAGACTCAATCTGGACAAATTATAAAAACAATTACTATACTTTCATAAAAAGTGATTAAGAAAAAGAATATGAAATTAATTATATAGGAAGTAGAAGTAGAATTATAGCGAATATCATACTATACATGAGTCTAGTAACAAATATCAACTTAAACATATATTAATAAAACATAAAATGGCAGTAATATAAAATTGCTTACGTTATCAGACATAACTACCACTGTAAAAAACTGCTTCTAATTAATCATCCGCATACAGCAGATGATAGTATCACGTTTGATTTGGATCCTTTTGAATTACTTGCTTGATTTAACTTTAGGTCGATCTACGCATTGGTTTGGCCTGAAAAGAATAATGTTAAATCAAATAAGATATAAGATGAGATTACAGTTCTTCCATCAGTAGTTGGCAATTATTTTGATACTTAAATTATAGCTTTATCACATTAACTTAAAATTATAATTAAAAAAATATTAATTTAATTTTTGAAATGTCTAATATATGCAATTATATGCATATCAAAATTGATCAAATGTATAATAATAAGTATTTGAATTCCTAGCAGTGACTCTTAAAGAAGTGAGTCATCACAAATATTACTTAATATGTAATTGGAAGACTCATGATACAAAAAGCAACTAAATAAATATATTTTTATGATTGGATATAAGTTTAAGAGTTGAACTGCAATGTTAACCTTTATTCATAACATAAAAAGAGCACATAAACTACTAACATGTAATGAAATTCAACCAAAATCAAATGTTTTGCATATAGGAATAACTATATAAAATTCAGGACTTGTAAATATCTTTAGAATGATTAATTTGTACTCATCAAATTCAATTATATCCAACTTCTCCTGAGATCCTTGTTGCAACTAAAAACAACACAAACAAAAGAATTTGGGATATACAGTTACTTCATATATTGAATTTTAAAAATGAAAATGATCAACCTCGATCAAAATATAAAATTTAAAATATGTCTTAACAGATTCTATAGAGCCATGATTTTGTTGAACATCCAAGTCTTCTTGTCACTTATTTAAAAACTTATATCCTAGTCATCCTTACTTTGCAATTATTGCTTGATTCCAAAATATTACACATTATGGACTCATCTATATAAACATTTTGCACTTGTTTATATGTTGGTGTACCTTTAACAGAGAAAAGTAGTATTCATTTTTTAAGTTAGAACAAATATACCTTTATAAATTTCTTGACTCATGAAGAAATTAAATTAATAGAGTATGGTCCTAGGACAAATATTTAATTTTCAAGTTTTGAACTATGCTGGTTTAGAAGATAATTTATGCTCCACAAAAGACTTATATAGCCAAATCAGATAAATGTTATTATATTATGTCAATATTTAACATTAAGAATGAACAACTTTTTAACAAATATAATAACTAACCCCAAAACACAAATTTTGATAAAAAAAACACAAACCCTAAATTATACAAAAAAAATTATAACCAAATTCGAAATTGAAACCCTAAATTAGGTGAATGAAAGAAGAGAAATTGGGGACATGATTAAACCAATGAGAAAGATCGAGATTGAGAGACTCACCAGAGACGACGGAGAGCTCAGATGACAAATAATAACCACGATGAGGAGAGGATGGCCGACCGAAGAGTGGGGGAGATGAGATGAAAATGTTGAGAGAGTGAGGTAGTACAACAGGAAGGGTAATTATTTTTAATTTCAATACCTTTAATCTTTTGTTTGTGAGGGGAAAGTCTAATTTTTGTAAGAGGAGGAAGCCTACAATTTTACCTTTAATGTTTTAATTTTAGGAGCGTGAGAATAGGGTACATCCAGAACATGTGGTTTTGACTATAATTTATATAGACTATATTTTTTTCAATTTTAGAGTACACTTTTTAAATGTGGCCCTATTTATTTTATTAAGGTACAAGAGAAAACTGTGACTTAAAATGTCCATAACTCAAAAGTGTGACCTATAAGAAAAATAAACCACACTTCTAAAGGTGTGACCTTTTCTACTTTTAGGCCACATTTATTAGTCTGTGTATTGTCTAAAGTGATAAATGTTGTAATGTAATTCCTATTAATTTTAAGCAATCATTTTTTTTTTAGTTTAGGAATCTAACTAAATAAATATTGATTTAAAAATTCAACTTTCATATTAATAAAAGCTTGATGAATGAGACTAAATTAAAGTAACATTTTTTATATTAATTTTTAATTTTTATATTTATTTGTTTATTTCACTTAAAACATTAAGTTTTCTTTTTTACTTTTATATAAGGTCTGACTTTATTATTTTTATTTTTTACATCTGATAAAAATGATATTTTTAATATTTTCTTAAATAAGATATTATTATTATTATTATTATAATTATTATTATTACTTTCATACTTTTAGATTATTTAAATGTTTATTTTATTATTTAAAGATCTTACTTAAATCCATTACAATTGATTTGTGGTAAGTTTGTGTCACTTTTAATTTTTTTTTTTAATTACAGACTGTATTTTATCTCTATTTTTACGTTTCTTTATATATCATATATTTATTTAAAATGTGTTATTTCTTCATTATTTTAAATTTGAATATAAATATTATAGAATATGGTATAAGATTAATAATAAATATTCATTATGATAAGTATATAACAATTCAAAACATTACATTAAGACATTAAATTAGCATTCATAACAGCTAAATTACAATGTTATTAGTTATCAGAGTTCATTGGATGTGGAATCCAAATCCTACCTTATTAGTTAAATAAGTTAGATTTTATTTATTAACAGCATCGGTTAATATTTATTTTTTTAGTGAAATAAAATAAATACAGTTTTAACAATTTATTAATAAATAAAGATTAGAAGAATTTAAAATTAATTACAATATATTTTATCAGTAAAAAAATTTAACACATGTTAAAATATTATATAAAAATATTTGATTCTTTATATTTATGAGTTATTTCAATTAATAATTTTACCGTTTTGTTTAGTGTAACCTGACTTGTAAGCATAGTCACTTTTTCCTCCGCTTGAGAATGACTGGTGTCAACCCATTGAATCTGGGAGATTTGCTCCATATATCTAGCATGAGTACATTAAGTAAAATTTAATTTAATTGCTATGGTTAATGGGCCATTGTTTCAATCCACCAGTTTATCATAATTTATGTTAAATATGTGAAAATTAACTGAAAATAATTTCTCAAAGAAAAATGTAATAACATCACAGTAATTAAAGCCTTATTTAGTAATTTTCAACCTTATTTAAAAGAAATAAAAACAACTTAAGATACTACTCAATTAGTCTAAATTTGGGAGTTATTAAAATTTATCTTGGATATACAAAATTTTAACTTGAAAAACACATTTTGTCTTGTTTTTCTCTTTCTTACTAATAAGTATGACAAAGACCCAAGAGTCAAACTCATAACTAATCAATATTGACCCATCCTAATTAAAGAAGTTATTTTTTGCGGAGGACTCCTACCATACACTATACACAATGTCCATCATAGGAATTACTGACACATGTATTATTAATCTTCAATAAAACAACACGTACCTTTTTCAGCTGAAATTCCTTCATCAGTGTAGAGTTGAGATCAGTTTCCAATAGAATATCCTCTTCTTCATCAATTGTTACTTGCAACAACTTGGCTGCCTTTAGAGTACCTGCACATAAACTTACCATCTCGTTGCAGACTGTTATTGACAATTCCTCTAATAATGGGAAACTTAAACTCCCTCTGTAGAACCTTGTCAGTTTTTTTAAATTTTCAAGATTCAAGCTCCTGAGCCTTGGAAACATTATCTGATCCTCATCTGATTCCTCCTTAGACACTATCTCTTCAATTGATTTACACTTTTTTATCTCCATTCTTTGAAGTTGACCCAAACTTCTGGCTGTTGAGGATGTGAACAAATATGATAAGCTAGGGCAATTGTTTACTTTCAAACATGTGAGCTGCGGAAATATTATCTCATCCTCATCTGATTCCTCCTTAGATACTATCTCTTCAATTGATTCACACTCTTTTATTTCCATTCTTTGGAGTTGAGTCAAACTTTTGGCTGTTGAGGATGTGAACAAATATGGCAGGCTATCACAACTTTCTACTTTCAAACATGTCAGATTGGAGAAAGGCAATCTCCATGCTACCAACTCTGGGAGGGACTCCAAGTATAATTCTTTGAGCTGTAAGAGGAGTTCACTGTAATCCACATTATTAGGACTTTCACAACACAACATCTCCTTCAAGGAACCATCACAAACCACAAGCTTCTCTATATTCGGAACCTGTTCTAGAATTTCATATTCAAATCCATCCGTTCCAAGGCAAAGACTAAGAACTTTTAAATTTTCTAAGAGGCTTCTCTCAAATTCTTCTTGCATAATCATTTTCACTCCATTCTTCCCCAGAGATAGGCACTGTAATAACCAAGAAAAACACATGCAAAATTGTTAGGACTGTTAAAGACATAAGCTCTCTTAAATTTTCATGCCAAAAGATACCTGATAATTAGTGACCAATTACTATTTCGATAAACTACGTGCAAAAATGTGAATTTTAAAAAGGAAACTTTTTGCTTACAAACCGGAAAAAGAAATGAACCACACTATCTACTACTAAGGTGGACATTGTGATGCCGTATCTGCCTGAATAAAATTTATTTTTTGTTCACGAAAAAAGAAATTGTTTTTGTGTTTAAAATTTAAGATGGAAAGTGTTTAGTTTTATCTTCTCAAAGCTAACTCTCCTGTCACATTATATATGTATGTATATACACTTTGCAATATTCAATTTGTAGACTCTGATCCTTTTACGAAACAAGGAGAAAGTGAAGTGACCATAATACCTTTTCAATACGAAGATGATCCTCGGTATCTGATTCCAGATGCGTATAAATGTAAGACTTGACAGAATAGTAAAAATACTTGAAGTTTGGCAAAGCCCGTAATTTCAATGATCTCACAGAGGGACAGGGGAACGTAAGTTTTAGACTTGGATCAGTATTATCCTCTGCAACAATAGTTATCAATCCCTCACAATCTTTCACCTCTAGATTTTCAAGTTCCACAACATTTCTGGCTACTGATGCCGGAAACACACTTGTAAGGCCTTCACATTTCTTAACATTTACTTCTTGTAAATCGTGCATGCTTAGAATTTGATGAGGATCTTCATTCCAAATATTCTTCAGATTTGGCAGGTTGGATAAAGTCAATTTCTTCAGAGGAAAAGTAATTAATGTGCCTTGTGTTACATCAAATATGGTTTTCACATAATCACAGTATCGAACTTCCAATGCTTCCAATTTGAGTAATAAAGGAAATAAATGGAATGGTAAGACTGCATCTGATAAGAACCGACAGCCGAAGACAATCAATGTGGCCAACTTACTGAAAGAGAAGTCGGGAATATGCAGTGAACTATGCCATATTTCTTCTAGTCCTGGCGCACTACAGAGATCAACCGGTGAATACCTTAGCGTCTACATGCAAAAGAATAAATAAAAATATGAAATTAATTATCGATTGCAAGAGTTAACAAGAATTGTTTTTTTCTTTTATTTTTTTTATATTAGTACGTTACAAATATGAAATATATCCACTAATTTTATTAAGAATATTTTTTTTTTAAAGTACATCGGTTGACAATATCTGAACCATTTTTTTTTTACGGAATCACGTTTTCTAATTTACATAAAAATTGCTACAATTCAGTTTAGCTATCATAACATAAAAGTTGGTTCAACCGCTATAACCTATTTGGGACAATAGTTAAAATATTTAAAAAATAAAAATAAAAGTTACTTTTATGAATTTGAAAATTTATGATTTATTATTATTTTAAACAATGTTATTTTTTCCTTTCATCTTAATAAGTAACTTTTTATATCAAAAGTGAGTTTTTGGTTGAGCGTGTTCAACCGAGTCCTAGTGAAAATAGAGTAAGACAATTCTATCACATTTAGTTGATTGTGAATAGAGTAGCAATATAATTTAGTTGATTGTGAATAGCATTAATGTAGTACCATTTAATATATTATCATTTCACTCTAATGTCATATATCCTCATTCATGACAAACACTTTGTTTATTTTATTTTTACATTATTTAAGTATAATACTTTTAATTATTTCCAAAATTTTGATTATAATTATTAATGAAATTGTAAATAAAGAGTATAATTGTGAGTTCAAATTATAAATACAGAGAATAAATTTTAATTAGAAGTTTCAGAGAAAATTGTAAAATTTAAAATTACTCGTAGTAGTTCAAAAATATGCAGAGTAATCAACTTTAGAAACTTTAAAACAACTTTATGTATTTACTAAATTATATACAACCAACTATTCTTTCATAAATACTTTTAGGAAGAAATATACAAAATAAATATAAGAAAAATATAAGAAAAGTATACATAATTTTACTGTAAAAATATTATGATTGAATAATGATATAACTTTAACTTTACTAGTAAATAAACTATTATTAATTTTTTTTCTATATATGCGTTGCTTGAACTTTATTTATTTATTTTTTTATCATCAATAAAAAATATATTAAATATAAGTAATAAAGTTAGTCAACCTATACATCTTATCCCACTAGAAAACAATAGTAAATACTTCCACAACACCACGTCTAAGACTATGGCATGACAATATAAGTTGTTTGCACTTTATAAAAACACATTTTTGAAATTTTTATCGGAGGCAGTAAATTGTTATTCAAAATTAAAATAAATATATCGGCGTCCCACGAACCAGAGCTAGACTTTTGACATTAAATAGAAAGGAAAGTAAAAATAATTTAACATTTTTAATTTGGGAATTAATAAAGTCATAAATTCAATGACCATTTTAGAGTCAGTGTACCACAAGTATCATAACACTGTTTAATTAAAAACATTAAACATTAAACGCGTACCTTTTTTAGAAATTCCTTCAACATAGCAGAGTTGATATCAGTTTCAAATGGAAAATTCTCTTCCTCATTAATTGTTACTTGAGACAACTTGCCTGCCTCTACAGTACCTGCACATAAACTTACCATTTTTTCGCAATCTGTTATTAACAATTCCTCCAATAATGGGAAACTTAAACTCCCTCTGTAGAACTTTCTCAGATTTTCTAAACTTTCGAGTTTCAAACAAGTGAGCTGCGAAAATATTATCTGATCCTCATTTGATTCCTGCCCCTCCTCCTTAGACACTATCACTTCAATTGATCTACAGTTTATTATCTCCATTCTTTGGAGTTTAGCCAAACTTTTGGCGGTTGAGGATGTGAACAAATATGACAACTTATGACAACTTTCTACTTTTAAACATATCAGATTTGAGAAAGACACTGTGCATGTTACCAAGTTTTCTAAAGAGGAACAGTTAACGACTTCAAAGGTTTCTAGATTTCTGACAAAGCTCTCGGTCCAAGAGTTCTCTAATCCAATGGAAACCAACTCTTGGAGGGACTCCAAGCGTAATTCTTTCATCTGTAATAAATGTTCATTATTATCGGGTTGTTGAAGGCAGAAAATCACCTCAAAGGAACTGTTATACACCACAAGCTTCTTTACATTTGGGAGCTGTTGTAGAAATCCATATTCCGGAATTTCATCACACTCAATATGAAAGTAGAGAGTGAGAACTTTTAAGCTGTGTAAGAGGTTTCTCTGAAATTCTCCTCCCAAAATCATCTCTACTCCATTTTGCCCCAGTAACAAACACTTGAATAACTGAGGAAAAAGCACAAGCAAAAGCAGGTTATGATAATTAGAGATCCATATCTTTTGCATACAATCACATAAATAACCTTTTGTTCCTAATAAGTTATCCTTCATACATTATACGGGAAAGTTTTATATTTTAATTTTCAAATTATTTCATACTATTCATATTGAACAATCACAAACAACTGAAGAAACTGATGATTCCATATTCAATTTATAGTGAAGGAGAAAGTGGTAGAACAATAGTACGTACCCTTTCAGACTTGAGTAAGCAGTAGTAAAAATACTTGAATTTGGGCAAACCCCGTAGTTCCAATGATCTCACACAGGGACAGGGAAACTTAACCTCTAGGCTTCGATCTGTATTGTCCTCTGTAACAATAGTTATTAATCCTTGACAGTCTTCCACCACTAGATTTTCAAGTTCCTTAATATCTCTGGCTACTGATGTTGGAAACACGCTTGAAAGGCCTTCACATTCCTTAACATGTACTTGTTGTAGATGGTGCATGCTTAGAATTCCATGAGGATCTTCATTCCAAATATTCTTCAGATTTGGCAAATTGGATAAAGTCAATGTCTTCAGAGGAAAAGTGAATGATGTGCCTTTTGTTGTACATTTGACATCAAAGATGGCTTTTAGAGAACGAGAGTATCCAACTTGCAACGTTTCCAAGTTAGTTAAGAAAGGAAGTAAATTGAGTGGTAGAAGTACATCTGAGAAAAACTGGAAACCATCTAGAGTGAGAGAATGTAAGAGACCGAAGCAGGAGTTTGGGATGGGCCGTGACCTAAGACATAGCTCTTTTATATCTCTCTCACTTAAATTTGATATACTCTCCTGCAAAACAAATTACTCTTACATATTTTCATAATATGATGAAAACATGAAAATAAGAAGAAAAAATGTAACAAATCATTATAATAAAATAAAATAAAAACGAGGACCTACAAAAATTTCTTAATTAGTTAACAGGTAACCTTATTATGAAAATAAATTGAAGAATTAATTTCATTTCAATATGCGATGATAAGATTTGCAAGAGAACTAAAGATGTTTAAAATGAGGATGTATGCCTTCTAAACTATTTAACTAAGTTTGTCAATAAGCTTCCGTTAAAAGTTTTCGAGCTTATCTGTCGTTCTAGTCAAGAAGTATGAACATCTTAACTTAGAGCATTCCTTGTGTATATTTTCTTTATAATAGATGGAGAGAATCTTATTTATATTTATTTAACTATAATTATGGGACCTTGCTCTTATTTTTCCGCTTCTAATTTTGTTGTGATTGTTTCTTTCCAAAGAGATGATGTGTATGAGATATACTTAATGGTCCAGGTTCAAATATCGTTTATATTTATTAACAGATATATTCTCCTAAACAGAATAATTACTAGGATTTGTTATGGAAGAGGATATAATTACCTAGGTGGTTAGGATTTCCAATTGTAATGTCAGTATCCGTATAACCATTCAAATAGGTTGATATTCTCTTCTTGAGTGTATGCTAGGGGACTAAAGTGATCGAGACCTACTAGTATAAAACCCTCAAGTCCAAGCTAAGAGGCAGAAGTGACATCTTATTACACTAGTAGAAAAAACACATTCTATGGCAGGATATCATCGCGGTTAAGAAGGAACAACAATTAAAAATAACGCGGTGACATTTTTGAAATTAAGTATAACCATACCACCGTGATTGTCTACAACAACCGCAATTGTATTAACGTTACAGGAGATACTACCGTGGTTGGAGCAAGAACCACGATGGTAAGGCACACAAATATTTAAAATTGAAAAATTGAAGGGAGATATCATTGTGGTTGTTTAAACAACCACACTGGTATCTGTCAAATAATTTTTAAATTATTTTGTAGGGAGATACAAGGGCGGTTGTTT
>Ga0099825_1005036_pt1 | contig 17143 bp, 2 predicted proteins | sample SiratroredBW_FD_76838 | JGI IMG/M metagenome (GOLD analysis project Ga0099825, IMG submission 76838) | Root nodule microbial communities of legume samples collected from California, USA - Siratro red BW | ecosystem: Host-associated > Plants > Roots > Nodule | place: USA: California | collected...
AGAGTGTTCCAAGCTTCTTTAGCTGTTTCACAAGACATAATTCTAGTGAATACAACATCAGAAACAACAGAGTGAATACAGGTCTTGGCCTTCGCTCTTCTTATTACTTCATCATTGTAATTTCTGATTTGGGCTACAGTTAGATCTTCTTGTAGCGGTTGGATTTCAGACATCACAACATCCCACAAATCACTCGCTTCTAGGTAAGACTTCATTTTGACAGACCATATTTGATAGTTTTCTCTGGAAAAAATCGGAGGTGCTGCCATGAAGTTTCCGACCATAGGTGAAGTTTTTTTTCTCAAAAGGTTCCTCACTGTTTCCTTCTGTTGTTTTTTTCCTTGTGGTCTCACACAGGCCCTAAGAATTAAGAGCTCTGATACCAATTGTTGTGTTTTGGGAATAGGAGGAGATATGTATGAAGAGAAAATATTGTTATTGTTTTTTTTTTTTGAGCCATCAATAGCTTACATTTATAATGCTTGCAGAAAAGAAAAATATCTGACTGAAATAACTCCTACAAATTAAAATCTTAACGTCTATGAAATAATTAAGAGTGAATATTCTAACAATTAAGAGCGAATATTCTAACAATTAAAATCAAATAATTAAATACATATTCAGAAACGGAAACAAATCAATGTGCAGTTTCGAAAGCAAATTCCCAACAAAATGTGTTGAAAGAATAAACATGTTTGTCTGAAATAGATGATTGTAAAGAGTGATAACTTACAGATACATATATTTGATTAAAGTGTCTTCATTCAAAGAAATATTATATTTAAAAATAAACCATTTTTATCTGTATGTTTTTCTAAAAAAAAAATGATAATAACAGTGTATTTTTAGGAAATAAATATATCTTCATTATTTCTTTTCAAATTAGTTTACATAAACATATTTTAATTAGCTACGATATATACAAAAGTATTTCTAACAGAAAACAAGTCATTTTTGGGAAATTTTATATACTTTATTTGCCCCTATTTTTTTGAATTTATTTGATATTGATTATTTCTTTAACAAATTTGTTTGAATTAAGTCTTTCAAGCATTTTTCTAACATATTACGAATATCTTTGATTGTCTTTAAACATAAACAATTGGAATAAATTAAAGATATCATGCACTCTATTTTAAAATCACACGTTATCTCAAACAAATAGATTTCTCTGAATATCTTTTTTACAAATCTATATTGCAAATACTTTCAAATTAGTTTCTTAAAAAAATTGAAAGCGAAAACAAATTGAAACATTGCATATTCAAGCTTTCTTTTTTGAGCATCTATCACTAAAGAGATGAACATATGAAGATACTATAAGATCCAAAATTAACTCAATCATGTATTAGAGGACAAATTCAAAAACATATGTGAAGAGATTGAAGGTGAAGAACGAAGGAGAGGAGCGAGCCAAGTGATCTTGCTGAATATATGTAGTTACTGTAAGCATTTAGTCCGTTCGTTCAATATTAGACCATTTAGTCTATTTGTTTACAATAGATGGTCTAATCTATTTGTGTACCACTAGATGGTCTAGTTTGTTTCTTTAACACTAGATTGTCTAGTGTGGAATGAGTGTTGAATATTTTATTGAGGGTAGAGAGAGATAGTGGCGGTGAATGTCAGTGAGAGTGAGACCCCATGAATATAAGAGTTGTAACGAGCTTCTTATTGAGTTATTTTAGAATGTTTTATCTTCAAAATAAGTCATACATGGAGAGTACGATTTTAATGTAAATATAAAAGTTGTGCATGTTGAGCACAACTTCATTAATTAAAGTTATTCTCGTAATAGACGATTTTAATTTTTTTCAAAAACTAAAATCGTCCATAAATACAATTTCGTTGTTTCGTTGTTTGAAGTCGTATCCTTCGTACACGACTTATCTAAAAATATAATTAAATTTTTTTACTTATTCTGATAGTTAATAAGAAAATTTACACATTTAAGTTCAAAAGCTTGATCACTCCGTTTCTAATTCCTTAATTTTGTAATAAATTTATTATATGTTTGAACAGCTTCTTTATGAAGATCTAATAAAAATTACAAAAAGAAATAAAAAATGAAAATGACTTTTTAGTAAGTTAAAATTAACTTATATATATTGAAAATAAAAATTTGGAATAATTAATTATATGAAAAAAACTTTTATAAATTAATTAATAATAAAACAATTTTAATTTAAAAAAATATTTTTTTTTAAATATTTTTTCTCCTATACATGCTCACTTTAAAACTACCACAGAATTGATTGCATTGCTTTTAGACTATCTTTTCTCTATAGTTGAATATTCAACATTTGACTTATGAGTGTTGGATTGCATTTCAACCATGCTTCAAAGCTCATAATGACGTTTAACACAATTTAATGGCTTAAGCCTCCTATTTTGGTGGTTTAAAAGAATCAACCTATGTTTAAATTTATCATTAACATTAACTCTACAAAACTTTAATGTGTAGACTAGATGCTGAAGCAGACCAGATCTGCACGAACCCTAGGAATGATTTGTTTTACGTAATTTTTTGTCTTTCAAAAAATAGGAAATGTTTATTCCCATATGGTAGAAAGTTATCAATTATAAATTTTGCATTTATTTTTTTTTTTCATTTTCATGAAATCATATTCACAACTTGTAGGTTATTATTATAATTCCCATGATGAAGGATACGAAGTGGTATTCCTAACAGGATATATACACATGAAATTTTAATTTATTATTTATTTAACTTATTTGAATTTAAAAAAATATTTCTATGAATAGAAAATATAACCATACACTTTTTAAATATACTGAAAAATAATAATAATAAGTTTAGAAATATGATTCTTGAAAACATAATATGATTTGTGAAACAAACATTCCCTTACAAGTGAATTTTCATTGCTTGATACATGAGCTTATTAAAAGATTTAATTAATTTGAAAGTGAAAACACGTTTTAGTAAAATTTTGTTCTAATAAATTAAATGACAAATTAACAAGTTAAATTGATGTTATTTTTTAAATATAAATATTAATTGAACTAATCGATTAATCCAAGACGTACTCAATCAAAACACTGTGTTTGAAACAAGAAAGTATTACTTTTGTTTTAGTAAATTAAATTCAACTTGTGTAAAACTCAACTTTTATTTTAATCAATTACACCATAAAATCATTAATTATATTGTTTTGGAGAACACACTTGGGTGTTTGAATAAAAAAAAAATAGATTGATCCAAAAAAAAAGAGTCAATTAAATAAATATGAAGCTATAAGTAAGGGATTTGTTTTATTCATTTTAAGAGAGACTCCATTTCCATCTAAAAAAAGGTTCATTTACAATAGAGAATGGGTAACAAAATGTTAACTAATCCTTAGGGTTACACCTAATCATAACCATTAAATAATATTGGAATGAGCGCTGATTTATTTTAGGTTACTTTGTTTGACTTAAATATTATATATATATATATATATATATATATATATATATATAACACATTTTTGTATAAGTTGTTAACTAAAAGGACAATAACATATTAGTAGTTGATGATAGTATCTCATACCTATAAATATAAAATATCAAGTTAACACATTAAAGTTAATATAAGGAGCAATATTTGTACTAACTCATCTATTATAAGAAGACTTTCTAGTTATGTAAGTGAACTAAGCGCTAATTATTGTGTGATAGTTATCCTTCGACTTAAAATTGTAAAATTAAAAGCTATATAAGTAACATAAGTGCTTCTCATGGTAACCATAGTGTGATAGTTATCCTTGGATTTGAGAGTTATAAAATTTTTACATGTAAAAACTTTAGGTTTTGATATCTCCAAATATTATGTGTAATAAGTGATTACAAAGATGGTATATATATTGTTGGAGATTTCACATCGATTATAGATAAGGTCTTTCAATAGTAATAAGTGGGTGCAAACCTCACCTTACAAGTCGATTTTGTAAGATTGAGTTAGGCTTAAAATTCACTTCTTAAGATAGAAAAGATTTTTCCATTCTATATAAGAGGAGATATGTTTCTGGTTCTCTCAGTATAATCCACAATACAAGTGGCCATTTGCATATGGACCAATATGTAATATTAGACCCATTTTATCTTTTGTCATCTATTTAGGAATCTATGATTAGATTTAATGAAGTTGTATGTCTTGTGCTCGATGAAGACATATGAACTAAAGGGATGTTGTATGTACTTCAAAACTTACGTTTTGTATGTATTATTGCTTCAAATAAAAATATTTAACTATAAGTAATAAGAAAAAATAATTAGTTGATCATCTTATTATAATAATCACATGTCTAACATTTAATTATAATAGACAAGCTTATAAGACAAAACAATTCTATCAAAGTTTGAAGCATAAATGAAAGATAGTCTATTAGATTACTCGAGTTAATAAATCTATTTTCGAGGAAGATACACACAAAAAGAAATGTGTGATATGTCCAAGAATGCAACATACAATCTTTTACACACAATAGCATGAAGCACATATACCAAGGTCTAACAATTGGTATCAGAACCAATGTCAAGAGTTTGATTCCTTACGATACAATTACTAAGAGAGAGATTATTGCAGGTGACATCAATCTTCTTATGGTGGAAGCCAGGTGATTTAAGTAACAATTGAATTGTGGTACTTGTTTTACTACACTCTTACGTAGAAAGATTTGTACCCTAACTATCAACTATAACTTTTGGCTTAGTTGTAAGTGCTCAATCCAAAAAACGTTACTCCAGTCATAGTTGGGTAAGGAGATGATTAGGTTCTATAGGGTTATGTTGGACAACTGAGACTTTGTGAGATTCTAGTTGACATATATCAAGGTGTGGTATATGTAGAGTTATCTAGTATAGGTTCCACCAGAAGATAGTTTAGGGGCTAATGTACTTTTTAGTGGGGTAGGCTTTGGCTTGATCTTTTAGTAAGAGTTGCATGAGGAGATAGAAAAAAAAGAGAGGTCGGTTGGAGAGAGGACAAATTAAGGTTGGTTTGCAAGGATAGGTGTAAAGCAAGAGATGGAGGGATAAGTAGGAAATCAGTGTATTGACTTACAAGAGACGGAAAAATTACTCTTTAAAGGTCTACAACTTCGTTTGACATAAAGGTAGATGCATAGACTATTTTATTTTCGTCTTCTTTCCCTAATCTCTCCTTTGAGTAGATTATGTATCCATGCTTGTCAAACAAGTCTAACAACACAAGAAGGGATAATTGACTTGTGTATTTAAAATTTTCAAAAAATCTTTTAGCAAAGCTTCAACTGATAGACATGCACAAATGTAGTTTGAGTTATTTCTCCTGAGAGATGTGTTTGTGAAACTCGTTAGATTTAATAGGACAAACACATCATAAAAAAACTCTTTTTAAAAACATGTTTTCACAAAACTCTCATTCTTAAATTACTGATTGATAACATTCAATGTAAAAATACAGGGGTTGAGAGAGATTTACACATGTTACTCTTATACAGAGTTGTTTGATAACCCAAATTATATATACTTTTAGATCAACACAACTAAAGTTTCACTAATGCGTACTAACGCTATAAGGTACAAGACAAGGATTATTTGAACACAATTACTTATGATTAAACTAGAAGTATTATTTGGACACACTCACTCTAGGCTAAACACGAGTATTCTTTAGACCTGACTACTACTAGCTAAAAATCCCACTCTATACTTTGGATTTGACTGTTCTTGACAAAACATGAGTATTGTTTGGAAGGTAGTCACTCCTAGTTAAAACTGAGTATTCTTTGAAATGTAACCACTTTTGATTAAGCATGAGTATTGTTTAAATCCAACCATTTCTGACTAAACCACTTTGTTTGCACAAAAGTTGTGATCTAAATAATCGTAAGTCTCACTTACTGAAAAAGATTGTAATGTCCTAAGACGAATAGAAGATTGAGCACATTGTTCTAGATAACTATGAACACAATAATGTTATTTCTCACAAATATAAGGCTTGACACTACGTATGGACATCATCTGTCCAAGCTTTTTTCTTATCAAATGAAGTTATAAGAACACAAGGTACTTTGCATCTGTCGAAGAAACGAAGTACTTGCTTTTGATCTAATGATTTATGAAGACACATTTCACACTTTATTGTAAACACTTAATTAAAACAAACTTGGGGTATATTGGATTTTGTTCTAACAATGCTACTTTCCAACATTAAACAAACTACTTTTGCAAGAATCTACATTGTCATTCCTCAAATGTACTACTCGCATCGTACCAAGGTGTAAAAGAAAAGGTTTAAGGCAAGGTTTTGGCTAGCCAGGTTCAAGTAGAGGAAATTTTATGAGATTAATGTAGTTATGCTATAGTGGTGGGCATTTTTTATTTGGAATAACAAAGAGGATTTTTGAGGTTTGGGGTAAGAAATTAGGATGGAATCTTGGCATGTTTAAGTAGTCTATAGTGAAGTTTTATTCTTCTTAAGGAGCGAAGCTTGAGTGGATGGTCAAGGAGGGTTGCATATATGAAAAGGAAGTCTTATATTGGTGTAGTGAGACTATTTTAAGCTTCATCATTGTTTTTTGCTAACTTAGATGTGTTTACGTGAAGGTTGAAGGGGTAAGTCTAAGGTACCAAAGTTTAGGAAAGAGAGGAAGCTTTAGTTGAGGACTATTCAACTTGCTTCACTTGGAAACTATAAGACTTTTGCTTCTTCTTGGTTACCAGAGGTTACATGTCCATAGTGTATGCCTTTAAATGTGTTGGTTGGACATACAATGCAAACTTATATTGAAGTGTGAACCTTTTAAAATTTTTATGTGGCTCAAAATGTGTCTATTTTTATTTTTTGTTGTTGTTTTTGTGTTAGATAAGATTAAAAGTCTTTTGGTCACAGAGCAAGTTTCAGTAGATGAGATTATCTGACAATTTATGAATTTTAGAACGCTCAAGTTCTCGTTTAATAAGCTCCTCTGAAATTGTCTAAAATACACTTGGACGTTTGCAACATCTCACATAACAAGTTCTAGTTCTAGTCTTGTATTAACAAGAGAGGAAAAGTCTAGCCCATCATATAGGTTTAGAGGTTGAATACTGTATTGATTACTCACTCCCTTTGATATGACTTTTCTCCCTGGGATTTTGAGAAAAAAAGGTTAAAAAAAAAGAACAGGGTTGAATTGTGTTTTAAAATTCTTAGTTTTTTTGCAATTATTGTCTGATGATATGTAGTCAGATGATAGTTTTATACTAGTCAGATGAATTGGCAAAGATTTTCAAAATTAAGTTAAAAGACTTCTCCCTCTTAGGTAAGTGCAAATATAAAAACATGCAATTTAAAGAGAGGGGGAAGAAGGATAATACTTAGTAATTTTTATATTGGTTTGTTAGATAATGCATATTATGTTCAGTTCTCAATCAACTGATTAAGTTCTATTCTACTATATAGATTATCATTGCAAGTTATAAAGAGTATTCTTTAGGCTTATAACCACTCATAGCTAAGCCGTACTAGTATTATTTCAAAATGTAGCTACTCTTGGCTAGTTTGTTAAGTATTATTTAACACTTAGCCAATTCTGACTAAAAACTCGAATATTGTTTTTGCTTGTAACCACTTATGATATTATATTATTAATATTATTTTTGATATTATATTTATTAATACTATTATTAGAATTAATATTAATATGATTAATATTATTTTTAATATAATTACTACTATTATTAATATTAATAATAATAATATTATTATTATTATTTTAGTAATATTAATATTATACTTACTAATATTAATAATAATAATAATAATGATAATAATAATAATAATAATAATAATAATAAGAAGAAGAAGAATCATAATAAGAATAATAATAATGAGTATACGATCGCAAAAATAATGTTGGTGCAGTGGTTGTGACTTGTGTATGTATGTTGAAGGATATATCAAAATGATGCATATGTAATGTCTAATCACTGTGCTTCTAACATTGCAAAAAATTTATAAAATATACCTATAAACTATTCCCTTAATTTATATACAAGGAAAAGTTGTTCACATTTACATTCTCAAGATAGGTATATCTCCACATCACTTTTCCCATAGAACTTATGGAGAGTGATGTTGGAACTTGAAATTCTCTCTTGTTGCACATGTCTTCCCCTCTTCCACCTCTGCCTAGGGAGGTAAAAGAGTTTTTATCCATAGTACTCATGCTCTTCTTCTTCTTCTTCCAAAGTAAGAACTTCTTTATCTTCTTTCTTGGTATCTTTTTCTTCTTTCTTCTGTCTCCTTGGGTAGTTGTTCCTTTCTCTTTCTTCATACATCTTTATCCTTTTCATAAGTTCTTCTACATGGTATCTTATTGGGTGAAGAGCTTGGTAAGGACTTCTTAGACATTGTTAAGAAAGAAACAAAAACACAAGAGAGAAAAATTGATGGCTTTGGACCGAGTTAGTAACCAAGAAATTTGTAAAGAAAATCTCACAAAAAAAGTTGTGTTTATTTTGAAAGAAAAGTCTCTTAAATTTGGTGCTCCTTGATCCTTGAAGAGCTTGTTGATTGTTCTTAGTTTGAGAGAGATCTTATTAGGATAATTCCTAAGTATTGATGTTACCTTCCTTCTTTTGTATAGTTTCAAGACAAGGAAAAAAGAAGAAGAAAGAAACTACTAGACAAAACTTTTGATTTTTGTGACTCAAAGCTAGAAAAGGTAAAAACAAGAAAGCTTGTACTTTAAACTTAGAGTTTGTATGCGGTACAATTTGGAAAGGTAGAAGAAAAGAAGAAATATTTAAAGACTTAAAATTTGTTAAAAAGTTACATCTAAATACAAAACAAGTTTTAGTGCGCTTTTGCAAATTAAGTTAGATATTTGGCACAATTTGGCTATCTTAAGACTATTATTAATTTGGGTTTAAGTAACTCTTTGAACTTGAATTTAATCACAAATTGGTACTTTTATTTTGGTATTTTTTTTCTTGTTTTCTTTTGACTTGTTTTTATGCTCACACTTTGGATAGAGTTTAGCCAAAGGATCACTTGGCTAACACCTTCCTAATGCAAGATTATTTTCCAAACTTTTGGTGTATTTTGTTATTCTCCTAGGAAGTGAGTTACAAGCCCCAAATATGACAGGAATTTAGTCAAGTTTTCTTCAATTGCTCTTTTAAAAATTAAAACTCAAAGTAGACAATAATTTACCTAAAGCCTATCGTACAATTTAAAGATAACATGACTCTAAGAAAGAAATTTAGCAAGAAGCATATGAATCAAAACAAAAAAGGTAAAGAGACTAAAAATGGTATTCGATTGTTAAAAGAACACAATATTACACTTTCTTAATACGACCAAATCCAAGAAAACATGCAAGTCTTTGCCTACTTCAGGTTGTAGATAAATGAGCAAACAAAGACCACTTGTTTTCAAATTTTTCTTTAAGAATACTTCATATTTTTCAAGACAAAACCGTAACCAATATAGCTAAGATTAATCAAAGCAAACTTGATTGAACCAACATTTCTGAAGAAATTTTGTGACAAATTCTTTAGCTTGTAGCGAAATTGTAGGTGTTATGCGACTAACTTGATTCTTGGTTTCTTTTTTAGTTTAGTTGTGGTTTGTGATGGCTTGGAATAATCAAGCTCTAATTACCACTTGATATTGGCCAACTATGGCTACAAAGGTACCAAGAAAAGTTCACTCCAAGCCTCTAAGAATACAACACACAAAGAAGGATGCAAACTTTCAAGAAGGTGTTATAAGTCTTCCTGGTTTTCTTTTGGTAGGGGGTTTGTTACAAATTGTGAGGGGAGTTTGTCTATCTAGGTTGGTGAAATTTTCACTTTGAGGGGGTGAAAGAGGTGAATGTCGCGTGATATGGTGATGAGGTGTGCAGAGATTTCTTGGACAATTTCTTTTGTGACTTCGATTAGGGTGAGTGGAAGGGTGGTAGTCGAATATGGTTTTGTGTTTTGGAAGAATTTTGATAGCTTTAGAAGGTGGTGAGGTTAATGGGAAGCTTATCAAGATTACACAATAGATGTAAGAAATGGAATGGAAATTGACAATGGAAGAAAGTGTTAATGGAAAAGAAAATGGAACATGGGTAAGGTAGGGTGGTGAGTACCTTACCAATGTACAAATGCAAGGTTAGGCAACTATAATCCTTGGAAAGTCTCTTGAAACTATTCTTGGAGCTTTAAGAAGACAAAAGCTAGGAAGGCTACATGGAAAAACTCAACCAAGCAACATTTCTCTCACATTCAAACTCACTTACAAGCTTTCAAGCTAAAGGAGTTTCTATTTTTGAAATGTGTGTTTTACATGAAGGGATGATGCTTCCTTAATAGTATAAGGGTCATACCATCTAATCTCTAAAGAAGAGTGTGAAACTTCTCTTAACACATAGTCTCCTTAGCATTTCCTAATTCTATCTTAGGTTAGACTTATTCTATAAAAAAAAAACATGAAAAACTATGAAGAAAGTTGTGAAACAATACTATTCTAACCTATGCCTTTTTTCAATATTTTACTCATCATATGAGAGACTTTCTTATATGTTTATTACATTTTTGAATTCTTTAATGTCTTATTGAGATGTCTTCTCCAATTTATTCTTTGATTGAACACTTCATTTTCTGGTTCTCATTAGATTTATTGAAAAGGAGGATCGTCCTCTCAAACTACAAAGGAAAGATAAAATAAAAACGAGTTAAGCTTCGAAGGTTAGGTTTCTTAGCTTAGTTCTTGGTAGTTTATTGGTGCCTATGATCTTGTTTGGGTTTTGGAGAAATAAGTTTAGATGTCGAGATGGTCTTAGAAAGGTTGTTGAAAGGGAGTTTGGTTGGTTCTTTTTGAGTTTCTTGGAGAGAGACTCAACTAAATTTTGTGAAAGCTAAGTTCATGTAGAATTAGGTTATTGTTGATCTTTAATTGGAATTATGATGTTCTAAGGCTTGGGATTGGTGCAACCAATAGAGGAGAACCTAAGGTTTGATTCAAAAATTATGAAACCTTTCTTAGGTGTTTATTTGTTAAAGGCTCTAGCCTATAGGTGAGGTTTTGTTGTTTTGGTGAGTTCTTGTCAGGATTCTTGATAGAAGTTTGGTTAAGGTGTGTTGAGGGAGTTTGACCAAATTTTGTTATGTACTTTTTGGATGGTTCTTGGTAAGGTTTGAGATATGAAAATACATAAGATGAAAGTTTAACAAGAACATGAAATATATTGAAGAGATGGAATGGAAATTGATAATAAATGATAGTAAACATGAGTAAAGTAAAAGAAAATGGTTTAGGGTCATGAGTATCTTATCGAATGTACACAACCTAGAAGGTCGGCAAAAATCCTTGAAGTCTCTTGACACACTCTCTTAGATGCTCCAAGAAAGGCAAAGAGAATGAGAGATCAATTAGGAAAACTCAATTAAGCAAGTAATGTTCTCATATAAAGAATATACAAAATGTTATTCAAATTCTTAAATGTATATCCAACTCAAAGGTGATTTCATAAGACATGAATGATCTTGTTTGTAGAACAATGAGGCACATCCTATCTGCTCTAAAAGGAGCTATGATACTCCATTTTATACATAAACACCTAGGGTTATCTTTTCTAATCTAGGTTAGCATTATTCTGTTATCCAAATAAGTTGTTCCAACCTATGTCTTTTCCAAGCTATTTTGTCATACGGGAGACTTCTTAATAAGTGTCAATTTTGAGTGTTTTTACATATGAGAAAGATTGAGTACCTGTGGGTTTAAGTGTTATTTAAAATAGTAATTACTTTCAATTTTAGATTTTTTGGATCTAAATTTATGTTTTGAGTCCCGAGTTAAAGGAAATCATTTAATCTCAATTATTAAGAAATTTCAGGTATAAAAAAATGAAGAAAATGATAGATTGGAAGATTCATGAAGAAAAGAAATAAAAAGTTTAAAATAAAAAAAGCCCAAGAGAAAAGTCACTTAACCTAGGCCCAAAACTGAGTTTAAAAGGAGATTGTTAGGGTTTTGTGAGACATCTAGATCTGGAGGAAGAAGAGCAGCCGTCAAGAACGAGAGCAATTATGTGATTCTTCTTCTTCTCTGCAATCTTTCTTTCCTTGGGTTGTAATGGCTACCATGAGTACCTAAATCTTCATCTTTGGGATTGAATGTAATCTTTTGAACTCATTTGTATTTTGGTGATTTTAAATATAATATTCAGTTTCTACTCTATTGGTATTTTCATCTTGCACTTAATGTTAGATTTTATCTAATTAATAGAGTCTTGATTTTGATTCTTAAATTTAACTAGGAAGTACTTTTGAGTTTCTGACTTAGATGAAAATACTCAATATATTGGAATACCAGGGATAGGTTTCAGTGTATTGATGCTATAACATATGTTCTTAATGCTAGGTGATTTACTAAATAGCTGAGGGATCAGTGTTTAGGAAATTACGTTATGAATTTCATATCAAAGGAATCGGTGTGAATGATTATTATATGTACATCAATGGCGAGTAGTTACTAATATTGTACTTTATTATCAAATCCAAAATATGAATGAGGGAGATAGATGAAGTTCAATTCCAGAGTCTTTCTAGATCATACAAACTCCTTTTTATAATTGCTATTTATTCTTTAATTGTCTTTATTAATTCAAATTATAATCAAATCATCTTGAAACTTTTATTTGCTTAGTGAGTCGTGAATTTGAGATTTAATAGCAAAATTGTTCTATGTGGGATCGACATCCTTACTTTATAAATCTATATTACTTTTGACTCGGTACACTTGCCGAAAAAGGTCAATACTTCTATAATTTTAAATTTTTGTATTATTTAGCTTATTTTCTTGAGAAACCTTCTACAAGTTCTTCTTTATTTTACTAGATTTTTAGGATAATGTCAAATACAAGAAGGAAAACATCCTTCAATTTCAAAGGCTAAGACAAGGTAACAAGAGTGTATAGGAATACTATAAGAAGATGTAAGTTTCCCTTATAAAATGTGAAGTTATAGGATCCACCATAGTTATATTCATGAATGGCTTGAATAAAGTCATTCAAGACATAGTAAAGCTTCGTAACTATAGGAATTTGAAGGAACTTTTCCATCAAGCTGCTAAGGTGGAACTCCAATTTAAAAGGAGAAATTCTTATAAGAAGTTAGCATCCCACTCCTACTCATGGAAAGACAAATCAAGAAATGAGGTAAATTTCTTCTAAGAACATGGTAAACGTTCTTCCAAGATTCATTCTCGATCTCCTTATTCTAAATCCTTTAATACACATAACTCATCATCTTTGTTGTCAAATTTCCAAATTCAAGAAAAGATAAATGAGATAAAAAAATTTAAATATTTAGACTTTGGACACATCATCTTGACTTGCCTAGACAAAAAAACTATGTTGATAATGGATAACTGAAAGATATTTTTGAAATATTCTTCTTCATCTTCACTCTCTTAAACTCATAATAATAGTGAATAGTATGAAAGTGATCTATTCACACATAGATTCACACATAGAGATACATATTTAAACTCTATTCACACATAGAGATGCATATTTAAACTCATACAAAAATATTTTTATTAAACAAAAAAATAACATATTCAATATAAGATACCTCATCAACAACACTAATTTTTAATTAATTATTTTAGTAATTTTAGGAAATAATTTAACCATTGTTACAATTTCAAACACTAAATATTATACTAAACTACTAGTTTTAAATTGAATTTAAAGAATTATTTACCGAACCTACATTAGCAAGCTACAAAGGAGAATAATCCTACTCTAGGGATTAAGGAAAAGAGATATTTTTCAATATGAGAAAAGAAAAAAATGATCAATCTTTCTCTCTTTCTTTTATTTTTCTCTCTCTATATATACATATACATGCTTAAATTGATCAATTCTAGTTATTAAAATATTTATGTTAATGATAGTATTCAAATATTTTTATTTTGCAAAATTGCATAAATAAACTACCAAACTCTACTAACTTAGTGTTGGTTGGTATGCTGCCTAAAAAATAATGCTGATGGGTCGTTGTTTTTAAACCTATATTTTGTGGGACAAGTAAGAACAACATGAAGAATAATGTCAATAATTTGATTGTGATTGGAATCATGCCAAAGCCAATGTTACTAAATTATTGAATATTCATTGGATAAGAGTTAAAACAATGAAATAACTTATATTTTAAAAAATTTAAAAACATTGAAATTTTATTTATAACTGTCTTGATAAGTCTCCTGAATCATTAATTCTCTATCCTAAATTTTGTTTTAAGAAAACATCTTGGTATTTTATAAGTATGACATTAGATGACTTAACAAAAGGATTCAAGTAAACCATTTATTTTCAAGCATACTTAAAATAATTTTAAAATTTAAAACTATTTTTACTAATTGTTCTATTTTTTATGAAGTGTGCTAGTATTATTTATTTTCAAGATACTGAATACATCTATGTTTACTTTACTATTTTCTTTATAAAATAGTTAAAACTTTGTTAAAAATACATAATTGTGCATTTTTAGCATCAGAAAGAAAAATGAAGAATGGACAAAAATTAAATTTTGAACAGAAAAATATAAATAGTTCAATTTTAAAAGTCAAAATTTGAGTATTCTTTTTCTTTCATTTTATATAACCAAGTAAAATAAAACATATAGTTATGTTTTCTTGTTTATTTTTTATTATCTTCTGACATACAAAAAGTATTGAGTTTACAACAACGATATTTTGTGAAAGACAAAAAAAAAAAAAAATTGGTGAAAATTTTCTAATATACGATTTATGAGAAACTTTATGTAAAATTTTATTATACTATTTATAAATTAATGAAAGAAAACTAAAATATAATTTTATTAATGTTTCAAATATAACTTATTAGCATTACTATAAATTCTAAATTATTCTTTCCTCTATTTTATTTTTAAGATTTTTTTGTCTGTAGTCTTTTATTAAAAAAAAAAAAAACAGTTTTTTATCCCTTGAATTTGAGTAAAGTATAACTTAGCCTATTATATTTTATTTTTAAAAGTGAAAATTTTAAATTACTATTTTATTTTTTTAAATATTTGAAATTTATATTTTTAAATTTAGTCAAAATAAAATATATCTAGTGACATTAAAAATTATAAGCATGAAAAAATTATTTTTTTAAATTACACTTTTTATTTTTAAAATTCAAAGAATAAAACTATAATAACAGTTGTATCTCTCACAATGAATGGTTAATTTTTTTAGTATTAATTGATGCGAATTGGATGAAAAGAATATTTTTACATTAATTTTATAAATTAAGAAATAGATATTAATAATTAAAAAATATTAATTTCTTAAGAAAAACTAAATTAATAATATAACCTTTATATTATATACTATAATCTAAGAAGACTAATAATAATAATATTATTATTGACAAACTACTAAGGCACTCTTGAATAATCCAACAGATGCCGAATTGAGATGCGGTTGTGTAAGACACACGGAAAGTGGGAGCGCGTGTGGCAGGTCAAACTATTTTCATATATACTATGAAAGTTATGATTCAAAATTATTGCTATAATGTAATAAATATTTTTTATAGCTTCAATGTAATGGAGCTTTTGTAACTTCAATTTTCCATTTATATCTCTGAAAATTCAGTTGACCCAATTTATTTATTTGTTTTTTTCTTTAGATTTTTTTATTCATAATTTATTTTTGACGTCAAATTTAATTTAGTGATTATTAAAATTTAATTTAACTATATCTCTGAAAATTCAGTTGACCCAATTTATTTATTTGTTTTTTTCTTAGATTTTTTATTCATAATTTATTTTCAATGTCAAATTTAATTTAAGGAATACTAAAATTTAATTTAAATAATAATAGAAGCTGAATGCCGTTTTTGTTTACCTTTTTTGTTTTAATTGAATTTTTTAAAAGCTAACAAAGAATTAATGAAAAAAGTAAAATTTAAAATTTATTTGAACTTAATTAACTTACTAAAAAGGAATATATTTAAAAAATAAATTAACTTAATTGACATAAATTTAATTTAATGATTGTAAAATATTGTATTGTAATAATCATACTACCAAAAAGTAAATTTGATAAAAAAGACTATATTGTAAATTTGTATACTGTTATTCAATGAAAAATTGTGGTATAGGTTTCTTATTTTCTTAATTACTTCAACTTTTTAAATTTTTAAGGTAAAAATTTCCAATTTATTAAAATTAAAATAGAAAAAAATACATTCACCATTTATGAAATTTGAATCCTCAATAACTTGTATAACATTAATAATTTGTTTATTTTTATCAAAACTTTAATAGAACTAGCTTAAGATAGAAAAATCACCAAACTCAAGAAACACCTAAAAAACCCTAACATTAATACTATTACAAGGAAAAAGTGGGGTTTCAAAACTAGGATATAAGATATAATGACTCAATAAAAACATCACATTTTAACTAAAATTTGATGTAAATATTTCTTTTTCTTATATATTATTGTCCTACTTCTACTTAATATAAACTAAGAAAAAAATATTCATCACTTTATACTGGGAATTTATACTTTTGGAATCAATTTTACAACTTCATAGATTAAATTCTTAATTTAATCAGAATCACAACAGTCTCATCCAACATTTTTCACACATCTTTTCAAGCATCATCTCACATTCCAATCTTACTTAACAGTTACAAGAACAATTACTCAAACAAACAAACAAACAAACAAACAAAGATGAGATGATATCCAACAATTAACCCTAATTTTTTGTCTTAGAACATTCCTCAAAAGAAACAAAACCAGAAGTGGTAATAGTGGAGTGTGGACCCCACCAGCAGAAACAGGAACCACCCATGCCTAACCATTTTTCTCCCTTCACTTTCTTCTTCCATTGCATAGTAATAATGTGAGTAATAAAATTGTACTACAGTGACTCAACTTTTGTACTCTCTGTAGCCACACATGATGCTGCTGCTGAAGATGATGATGTATATATAAATCACAGTTCACAAGACACACCACACCCCAAAACTCAAGAAAAAAAAAAAAAAAAAAAAAAACCACCAAAACCCCCCCCAAAAAAAAAACAACAACCCACCTCTCCTCCTCCCTTCTTTTTCCTCCCCCCTCTTTTTTTTTTTTTTTCTTTCCGTCCAC
>Ga0099825_1005041_pt1 | contig 17120 bp, 5 predicted proteins | sample SiratroredBW_FD_76838 | JGI IMG/M metagenome (GOLD analysis project Ga0099825, IMG submission 76838) | Root nodule microbial communities of legume samples collected from California, USA - Siratro red BW | ecosystem: Host-associated > Plants > Roots > Nodule | place: USA: California | collected...
TTATAATTTTTAATGAGCAAAAAAAAATTATTTTTTTTTTTGTTTTTTTAATTGGGAAATTTTCCGGCTTAGCATTTTGCAACCAGCTTTTGGGTTTTTTTTTTTTTTTTTTTTTGAAAGATCTTCTATTGCTTTCGTTTTATGGGTTTCATGGCCATATGTTTTTTTAAGCGTTTTTCCTGCACCTCCATGACTCTGCACCCCTATATTTTGTCAAAATATCAAAAATACATTTTTTTAATTGTATAATCTAATAATGCCAAATTTATATTTTAGATAGTATAATTTAGAATATAATTTCTTTTATGTTAAATTATACAATTTAAAATATAGATTTTTTTTATTTTAGATTATATAATTTAAAATATTTTTTTTTCTTATTTTTTGGATTATATAATCTAAAATATATTTTTTTATTCCAAAATTCGAAATATATATTTTTTTATTTTAGATTATATAATCTGAAATATAAGATAATTTTATATTTTAGATTATAAGATAAGTTTATATTTTAGATTGTAAAATTTAAAATAAAAAAATTATATTTTAAAATGTATAATTCAAAGTATGATTTATATATTTTGAATTGTATAATTCGTAATATAAAAGGTTTAAGGTATGTAGGGTTTATTTAATTTTTTTCATCAAGGTTTAGTGTGTCTATGGAGGTGATGCAGAAAGAAAGTACGGAGGTGGAGAAGAATCCGTCATGTTTTCTTTTTAGTCTGGAAGTAAATTTGTGTTTGGAAGAATTCTTCCTTAACCCCAATACCCTCGTACTGTATCTCCAGAGTTCAGTGAAAAATACAAACATGTCCTTAAATGATAAATAGTAAAAGATTAAAATATTCTCTATCTCCATTAATCTCCTTAACAACTCTTATCCGATTCATTCTCTCTTTACTTGCATCCGATTCATTGCTTTATTGTAGCATCCAGTTCAGTCATTGTATATGTTTTTCACCTTCAACGTCAACAAAAGTGATGTTTGCGTGTGGCTGAGAGTCTGCAATATTCGCATCGTAGATCTGGGAGGAGAAGCTACGTATTTGCTTCAATCTTAATTAAAGCTTTAAACAAGTGAAAAGTAAAAAAAAATAAAATTATGTTTATTAACAATTTGTGAGTAGTATTGATGATTAGGGTAGTTAATTTGATGATTGGGTTGCCATCGACGGTGAATCTGCATAAGAGAAGATGAACTTCATATGAACCGGATAATGTAAACTGGATGGGGGGCCATCCGATTTGCAAATGTGAATTGGATGGCTCTCATCCGGTTTATAATTTTTTTTCCAAAATGTAAACCGGATGGGGTGTCATCCAATTCATATTTTCATTTGGAAATGTGAATCGGATGACCCTCGATCTGGTTTATAATTTTTTTCAAAATGTAATCCAAATAGAGGATATCCGATTCAGTAATTATTTTAAATAAAACAAAAGGTCATTATAGTCATTTTTATAAGAATAATTTTGACATTTTTAAAACTTATAGAGACGACGAAGGATGAAGGTATTGGGTACAGAAAGAATGGTCTTGTGTTTGTTGAAGAAGCACAAAAGAAGTGAATCTTTTAAGAAAAGCCCAAAAGCTTTAGAGAGTAAGCTTGGGATCTGTGCATTCAGTACAAACTTTATTAATTTTAACCAAATCGCGTGCATCTGTATTTATATTTTTATCATATTAAAAAATATATCATTTTATTATTTTTACGAAAATTAATTAAAACTATAGAAAAATCCAATATATATATATATATATAATTTTTATAAAAATAATATTAAAAAATCATCTAGTCGTTATTTTTAAAAAGAAAAATTGTTTAGTTATTTTGAAATAAAAAATTAATTATTTATATTAAATAAAAAGTAAGTTATTTTTGTAAAAGTATTATCTATAAATATCTATTATTTTTTTAAATAAAGGTTATTTAATTATTTTAAAATAAAGATACGTTATTTAATTTTTTATTTTATTAAATAAATCAGTAAAAAAAGTTAATTATCAAAAGATATAATTATCTAATTAAAAGATGATAAAAAAATAGTGTATTTTATATAATGGTATAGATTTAGTGTTGCCCAAACATTAATATAGACATCGGGCCTTAAGAAATAGTTCAAACTTGGACAATTCTTATTTACAATACTTAAATTTATTAATGTATCTCCATGTTTTTTTTTGTCCTGAAATATGTTTTTTAAAGTACTATCTGAAACTGGTCAAACTATTTTAACAGTCCTTATACTACTTTTCAGAAGTGTAAAAAAAATATTATTATACTTTTCAAAAGTATTTAACAGTTTTTCTCAAAAAAAAGTATTTGTTATTCACTGAATCATATTACATACCCTTTATCCTTATTATTCCATAAATTTATTTTTGATCTTTCCACATTTTTATCGTCATATTCTCAGTTCTTGATCATCAATGTTCTTTAAACCATATTTTTCACCTCTATCCATTTTTTACTTCAATTTTGACAATCTCCCCAGCACTCTATCAATAGTATTTATTTTTTCATGATTTCATAAACTTTCAAGTGAATATTAATGTGATATTTTGTTCAAATCAGTAGGTGATAAGTACAGTGTATTTTCATGGCATGTACATCATAGGCTTAATATTTTCCCACATCTTCCATCTCTGTTTATGTATCCCTTATGTAAGAATTTTTTAAGCTATAATATGTTATATCTTTCTATACAATTATCTCCAACTACTTTTATTAATTTTGTATTAAATGATTTAGTTTATTTTTTAATTATATATTTTCATTAAATATTTATTATTAAAAAATTGTCAAATAATTGTACAAAGAAATATGTGTGTAAAAATATTTTTTTTCTTAATTCTTTTATCATTTTCGTAAAAATGAATAGCACTTTTATTGGAATCATGTTTTGAATTTATTTATTTTGATTCCGAAAAGTATTCCTCCGAAGAACAAGGATATAAAAAAGTGATGATCAAAAACTGCAAAAATATAACTTAAAGAGTAATAAATATACGAGAGATGCAAAATCAGAATTTAAGGAATAATTAAACTACAGTGTAAAATCAGAATTTAAGGAATAATTAAACTACAGTGTAATAATTGATGTTTAAATTAATCCAAAGATTGACTTTTACAAATGACTATGGGGGAATTGAAATTGTAACATCCAGGAAATTACTTCTCAAATTATTTTAACACTTTGGAAAAGTAATTTTCAAAGTAAATTTTTTTTTACACTTTCAGAGAATAGATTTTTAAATACTTCTAAAAATTAATTGTCATTAATTTTTAAAAAATAATTTTTGGAATATTAATTTTTTAACACTTCCAGAAAACATTTTCTAAAAAAGGTATATTTTGAGAGAGGGAAAAAAAAAAAATACTGGAGAGGTATATTAATAAATCTGGATGGTGTAAACGACCACTACACGAACGTTAATATGATTATTGGGCCTTAAGGAAATGGTAATATTAAGATTGATGGGCCGAAAAGAAATCCATTGGCAGAGGAGGGAAGGGAACTTTGTTGTCTATTGGTCCTGGATGAATTCTTCCTCTATCCCATATCCTCCTCCTCTACCTCCATAATAAATATCAAATTACACATATATTATTTAAAATTTAAAAAGTCAATATTATTCTCTATTCTCTCACCTTCATAACTCTCATCTATCATCTATTATATCACCAGTACAGTCCAAATCTTAAATTAAAGTTTCAAACAAGTCTTAAGTAAGCAATTATTAATATTTATTAGTAATTTATAAGTGATATTGTTGATTAGAATAATTAATTTGATGATTGAGAGACGGTCAACAATGAACAACGACTTTTGCGATTTGAAAGTTTGATAACCGGACGGGGTGTCATCCGGTTATCATTCAAAATGATAACCGGATGATACTCAAGGTCATTTTGATCATTTTAATATGGATACTTTGGCAATTAATTTTTTTTATGGAGGTGCATAAAAAAGTTACATGGGTGAGGAAGAATTCGTCTTGTTCCTGTTGTAGCCAAGAGATACAAACCCATTTAATTAAAACACTTAATATTTATCTTTGTTTTTTCGTTTGACTTTGTCTCATATTTGGAATTCCTATTTATAATTAATTATTTGGCTTAAACGATACTTGTCATCCTGGTTATTTGATATTTGATTTGATTTTTTTTAATTATTGCAAGTATTATTATGTCACTTAAAAGAGGAAATTTTGAATATAATCATATTTACTTTAGAAGGGGTCATTCTTTAATATAATAGTATTTATCAATTCCATTTCTCTTCTTTAATGGGATTTAATAATATAATAAGTTTGATAATTATCAAAGATGAATGTATGGAAATCCCTTGTCTCTAAATTTCTGATAAAAATCTTGACAACCATGTTTGACATCCTAACGAATATTGTACCTCTTTTGTACTGTCAACTTATGATAATTTTGTTCTAAAAATATTTTTCAAATGAAATTTGAATATATGATTTACCAATATTATGACAATACGATGCAAATTCTAACTTAGACTATTCCAAATATATGATTCACACCCAATCTTAGATGAAAACACAAATACATTATACATTTATTTCATCATCAAAATATATCATTCTAAAACAAAGTCTAACATTAAATCCATTGATCAACGATTATTAGAATTATTAGATGTGTATCACATATTTTATTTTTCTTTGCAAATAACATATACCAAATATAAAAATTTGGCTTGTTTGTTAGATTATTAATTAGATGCACATTTTATCAAATATGAAAGATTCTAATAGATTTTCATTCTAAGAGTACTTTTAGAAAATATATTAATAATTTTAAATTATTTAAGGTTTGAAATTTATTAAAAAATATCAAATTTTAAAATCAATAACTAATCTATAAACCTATAAAGTATTATTTTTTAAAAATAAGTATAAATTTAGATATTAGGAAGTGAGTTTAAACTTAATATTCTCATAAAAATATCTTAATAAAATTTAATAAAATGAAGTTTATATATATATATATATTTATATTTATAATTTGATAATATTTCTAGTTGATATAAGATCTCCATCCCTCCTTTACATACTGAAGACATTAAGTATGAAAATATAGAGAGACTTGATAACGAGTAACAAAATAGACGTGACTCTTAATTATTCTAATATTATCTTAAAAAATGACTCTAATACCGTATGAAGGTAGTAGACTTTAAACTTTATTCAACTTTGCAAAATAGATTTAATAAAGTGAGGTTTTCATCAACTTAATTAGAGATTAATTTAGAATCTAATGGTATAGGTCACTAAAACCTTGGTAGCTAATGTTAGATACCAATTATTTGACTTAATTGGTTACTAAATTCAATCATTACTTCTATCTTATAGTTATTTAGCAACTAAAATCTAATCTGATGACTATTTTGGTCACAATTAGTAACCATTTGATTTGATAATTAAAAATTGATTTCTAAACAATATTTTTCTTCTAGTACATATTAAATAAGTGAAATTTATTATCTTAAAAAATGAATTTGATATCATATGGAACGAGTTACACTTTAAGTTTAACTTAAATAGATTAAATAAAATAAGATTAATTCAAACTTTTAAATATCAAACTAAAATAAATTAATTCAATAACCCATAGCAGTAAAAACAATAAGAATATGATTTTATTAAGTGGTAGAACAAGAATGGAACAAATCTGGAAGTTGTTTCCGTTTGCAAACACGACAATTAGACTGGTCCGAATAGTTACTATTACGCATACGTTCTCCAATTCCACAGTACCTGAGGCAATATGGAAGCATGAAACAGTGAAGAAGGAACAGCAGAGAGGAGGGAAGAATTTAGAGAGAAAACGGTACCACATTCATTGCCCTCTTCGGGACACTTCAAAAGCCATTCATTAAGACATTCTCCTTACAGCTCCTACTACTTTTGCGCCTAATTGCCTTAACCAACTCCTTTGGCGCATAATTTTGTGCTTTACACATACCATTTTCTCTACAGTGTCTTGAATTTAGTACACAATACCCTTCCTGCATTAATTCCCACCCTAAATGAATGGTATAGTATAATCTATTCTTACCCTAAACACACATGGTACATTATAATCCAACCCAGAACCCTAACTCAGTTCAGGAGGAGATTCTATACAGGACAAGTCAATAAGCTACTAAGCACTCAACATAGTTCCACGTTTAGTAAAATTTAAACCCTTCACTTCAATTTTTCCTCTTTTATGGATAGTAAACTCCATTAAAAGTTATTTATGGAATTATTATTATTATTATTATTATTATTATTATTATTATTATCAACAAAGTATTAAATGGAAGAGTAACTTTATCTTTATCAATAACCACAATATTAATGGTTTTCAAACTACGAATAATTTAGTTAAAAGTATTAATTTTATGAATTTGGATTATTTAATTATAGAGAGACTTTGTCATGTGTCAATTTTTGAAGGGTTTTTTTTTTTTTTTTTTTTTTATTTTTTTGTACAATTTTTTTTTTTTTTTTTTTTTAGTTTTTTTTTCAAAAAATTTAAAAAAATACAAATTTATTTTTTTTTTTTTTTTTTTTTTTTATTTTTTTTTTTTTTTTTTTTCTTTTTTTTTTTTTTTTTTATTTTTAAAGATTTTTTTTTTTTTTTTTTTTTTTAATGTTTGCGACAACTTTTTTCCACTCATACTTCGAGAACTTTCATCACAGAATCGTAAAAATATCCAACTATATATTTTTCATTATTGATTTTGTCCTATATTTTTTATGGTGAGAGAGCAAACACCTTCACATATTACAAGTTGAAGTTATTTTTGTCTACACATTTCTCAACATGTCTAACTTGAGAAATATTACTCAATCTCAACTTACTAAGAAAGAGTTATCTTGAATGAAAAAATAAATAAAAAATCAACCATACAAAATATAAATGACTAAGAATACTATTATGAAAATTATTATCTCTCAGACGATTTTCGGATTCAAACATTTTTTTGTGTTTTCATCATTATATTTAAAATAGATACAAATGTTAATAGAAACATTAAATCTAAACCAATCAGTGGAGATTAATTATATCCACTAAACCATTAAATCTATATAGTAAAATTTTAAATGGTTTGAAGCTACCAGTAGCATATAAACTAATCAAAATTGAAAAAAAAATGTAGAGGATATTAATCTTCTGAATATTAATTTATGAAAGTTTAGCTGTAATTTATTACCCTATGTTCATATTAAAAGGGGAACATGATTCCGTGGACCTAACGTCATTTTCATTCTAATCCTTCAGCCTGCCACAGCCAAAATGGACAAGAAAAAGATTTGAAAGTTGATCTTGGAGAAAACAATTTGTCTACTCACAGAGGTATTTTGACGAAATGAATATATTGGATTAAATATGTATATATTGACAATAGTGAGTGTCAATTTCATGAAATAAACAAAGCATTGTGAATACCTATCGTTGATTACGAATGCCTTTCTTCCACGCATTAAAAGACGAAATGCTTGCAAAAGAAGGTCGTCGGGCTCATTTGTCGTCGTTTGGGCAGACTTCAAACTTCAATCAAGCACTCATTTTGTACTTATTTAATCCTTTGCATATATCGTCATTGTAATTTTGACGGAATCTTAGTCAGTCATCTACACCAAAACCTATATTTGAACTCAAGAAAAAATAAAACTCTAAACTTTTGTTTCTATGCTTTGGAGATGTTTCTGCAGTGGTTGGTTTGTCAAGGAGTTTTCTTCGCCTTATTCCTAGCCACTTTATATAACTTTTTTAAAAGTTATTTGCATACATGTACCACTTCAATGCCTAGAGCTTGATGAATGACGGTACTTTGGTATATATATGTCTGTGGGTCATTACTGTTAAATCCACATTGGTTTTATTTTCTTAAAGTTCTCATCTTGTTGGATGTTACGACCTACCATTCCCCCTTCCATTTCTGAATATGGATAGAACCTTGTGTTCGGTGACTCTTTGTTTTGGTCTGCTGGCTCATATTGCTTTACCATTTTAGTTTTTCATTTCATGTTAGAGATCGTTCAGTTCTTTCATGTTTGTTTTAAAATTTTAGAAAATATTTTAGTTTCTTTATTTCATATTTTGTGTTTACAGAAAACGAAAAATAGTTAAATATGAAGGGTTTAATCAATTTCGATAAAAAAAAGTTAACAAATATAGACTATGCGTATAATTTAAAATAATAATATATATTTTTATGTTTTATTATTGAATAAATTGTAAACAAAAACTTAGTATATATCTATAATAAAATCAAGTTCATTGTATTATTTATTTTTAAAAATGTGTATACAAAATATTGTTATATGTTAGTTATAACCGTAATATAAAAATTAATAAATATAAACTAACTATAACTATAGTAAAGGTTACTTTAAACAATTAGTTGCATGATACCAATGTTGTGAAACTGTTGTCATTAATAATTATATATATATATATATATATATATATATATATATATATATTTACATCAGCAATATCAAATAAAATAAATGGGAGTTAATGTCATATGTCTGCAAAATTACATACAAGAATAAAAAGACCATTGAGTTAGAGTCTTGAATAGGAGTTTTGGTCTAATTAGGTTTGTTTGGATTTCCAAACAAACTTTTGGACTTAAGTTATTCAAGAAAATTTAGAAATTTAAGATTATAAGATCTCTAATTGTAAAAGTTGTATAGTATAGTGTAAACTTTACTTTGGGCCAAATAAAATAGGATTTCAGGCCTTGTATTTTGGCCAAAGCAGTAGAAGATTTTAAATTTTGGGTCTTGTATTTGGACCAAAGAGTAGAATAGATTGTTTTTGAATTTTTGGACCTTGTATTTGGATCAATCCTAACCCTAAGAGAGAGAGAGAGAGTTAGAGCCTAGGGTATGAGCTAGGACTTCACATGCTTCTTGTCACATGTCACCTTGCCAATGGAAAGGACCCTATCTATTCATGGCTTGACACATGTCATTCTCTAATTTGAGAGTTTTTAAAAGGCTTGTCTTACAAACTAAGATTAGTCTTAATTTTTTCCTATAAATAGAGGTGTTCTCCTCTTGTAAAATAACATTGATGAATATATTGAATTGCCGCCAAAATATTTTCAGTACTACTACTCTTGTCAAGGTTCTCTCTAGATGGGTCTTATACAAGACCTTTTCTAGACTTCCTCCTAAGTGTTGGCCTAACTTCACTTTAGAAAATTCACATCTAAATCTCCATCTCATATAACCATAATAAAAATTCTTCCGCAGCATCAACTCCAATTCATATTCAAACATCAAATCCTCCAAAAGGAAACACATTGAAGCTAGAATTGCATCAGGAGTGTTTAAGGGTGTTTGAATCCTTATACATTTTGAAAGTAAATAGAAACTTGAACTATATAGGTGGTGAAATGACTACAATAGCTAATTTCTTATCGGAAAAAAATCCAAAATATTCCTCTTTCGAAGAAGCTTATAATATCTTTGCCTAATAGGATAAAAAAAACTTCCTACCAGATATACACAGCCTTGCCAAAAATAGAACATTAAAATGAAAAATTAACCAAATCCCTAACAAGTTCATAGTACATGAACTATATATGAGACTTCAAAGCAAATATTGTGGCCTCCATGCATCAATATTTTAAAGAGAACACACCACTAGGTCTTCCATTAAGCTTTCTAGAGTACTTTTTTCATATCCAAAACTAGTAAGTCCTCCATCAAGCTTTCTAGAGTATATTTTTCAGATCCAAAGTTGCCACATGCAAGATCGATAAATAGCAATCTAGGCTTTCTAGCCTAATAGAGATTAGCCACAAAATAACCTTATCGTGCTTATCATTTCAGACGTATCTACCCACTATAGCATAAACCAAAAACACTATATATCAACACCCATTTGACCACATATATAACCTTTTAACTTACTAGTAAACTATCCAATAATTAAGATCTGCCTTGCAACAACATGATTGCTTGTATAATTATCACTTAATCAACATTAAACATAGTTTAGGGTTCAAACACCAATCGAAATATGAAAAACTTATGTTCTCATGTTTTCTAATAATCTAATTTCAAGTCTTCATCTGAGCACTAGAAAACACTTCCTCTACATCAAACACTCTATTCCTAAATAAGACATTGTTCCTAGCCTTCCAAATATTCCAAGCAAGACCTAACCAATTTGTTTTCCACACTGAATTACATTTAACACTTAGGTGTGAGATTTCAAAACTAAGGAAGTGTTCCTTTGCCCTACAGTGATGGACAAATTGAACTCAACCCACCGATCACACTAGTTCCAAATCTTCCAAACCTTTGGGCATGTGAACATTAGGTGCCAGATTGTTTCTTCTTGATCCTAACATATGATACACTTACTATTAGTGACTATAATACCAATTTTCTCTAGGTTTTCAACTGTTGGTAGTTTGTCCAACATGACCCTCCAAGCACAAAATTGTGCTGATGATAGTGTCTTAACTTTCCAAAGTTTATAGAAAAGTTTATTTTCATCCCCCCTCATTTCACACCGTATTCTATTATAAGTAAACCTCACTGAATATAACTCATTCCTTTACCTAACCACACCTAACTATTCTCAGAATCCCTCTTTACCATGCATGTCTCCAGTTCTTGAATAAATTCCTGAAATAATGGTTTTTTCCATTCAAACCAACTTCTCCTCCAATTAAATGTCATTTCTCAAAGATTTTCACTCCATGCCCGAGCCATACACAATGTAACATCCTTTAGACAAGAGTTTGCATACGCTCTAGGATGTTTTTCCTTTAATATACATTATCCCATCCATTTATCCTCCCAAAATAATACCTTCCTACCTGACCCTAATTTTCAATTGTATTTTCACTAAACCACCCTCCATTCATTCGTCCCCCGCACACACTCCTAAGATCTTTTCACCATCTTGACTTATTTGATCTCGCTATACAACTATCCAAATCTCTCCAAGATCCATATTTAGAAACTAATATTTCTCTCCATAAACCTTTCTCCTCTATTTCTAACCTCCACTTCTATTTTTCAAGTAATGTCTTATTAAAGTTCTTTAACTCTAAAACTCCTAAGCCACCTTTCAGTTTACTCTCATATATTGTATCTCATTTAACTTAAGCCTTGGCCCCCACCCTCACAAAAAATCTATCTGTATGTGTATTATTTGTTCGCTACTACACTTTGGCATCTTAAAAATAGACAACAAGAATAACGGTGAAGCAAATAAAATTGATTTGATTAGACATACCCTACCAACTAGAGAAATAAATTTTTCTTTCCAACTTGCCAATCTTTTCCTAATCGTTAATACCATCCTTTAAGAAAAATATTTTCTTCTATGATTTTCTCCTATATTAACCCCCAACTATGAGAACAGGATTGACATGCAGCTGCACTGAAGTAATGTTGCAAAACAATGTAATTGGACCTTGTCCACTCCTATTCCAACTATCCTACTCTTATGACAATTGATTTTAAGTCCCTAAGTGAGTTGGAAACATTTTCTTATGCTCATAAGAGCCACTTGGTGGCCTTAATAACGAACATAATATCATTCACAAATTGTAATATACTAATCCTAGTCTCACAGCTCCCCACCTTCACTCCTTCCAGCCCATGCTAACCCTTAAGCTACAATTAAAAACAAGAAAGGAACTAACGAATCTCCTTGTCTATGCTCTTTTTCGGGATGAATTCGGTTGTTGAGCTCCCATTCACTAAAATTGAAATTGATGCTCATTTAAGACACCCCTTAATCCAGTTGACCCACTTCCTACAAAAACCAATATAAACACTTGAAACAATTTGCATAAAAAAATTTCATACAAAATTGAATGTCATAACATCATTATGATGATATATAAAATCTTTAATATAATCTTTTATATATATATATCATTGTCGTGCTTATTGAATCCTACAATTATTAAAAATGCTCCTTTGACAAGGTTTACTCTTTCCCAACAATTTTGTCGTTGAACGAGGGATTTAGTGATTTTGATTAGGTCACTTGTCCAGAAATCAATTGCTTCACTATTAATTTCTTTGTGTTTCTTGATTGATCTCGAATTGATTAGTAATATAAGAAACAATCCACTATATCATAATCATCATCAGCAGAAGTAGAGTATGGAACACCTGCTCCAATCCCTTGTGAGATACAATGGTTAATGTATCTCTTAAAAGATCTTGAAGTTAGAACTGAATCACCAGCTCTATATATTATGATAATTAATAAGCGAGACTCATAACTCTAAATCTTAACTTTCATGAAAGAAGAAAACATATTAAAATAGAATGTTATGTTATTTGTGAAAAACTTCAAGTCAAGCTTATCCAACTGCTACCAAATCAATAACCTATAGATACATTTAAACCACTTGAACCTAGAAGCTTCAATATTATTGTTTCAAAACTTGGAATGATAAATATTTATGGTGTAACTAAAGGGGATATTAAGTTTCCTTCCTTTTGTGAATGAAAATATCATAAAGAAAAGTTAATTATAATTATTGTTACGTTTTACTTTCTTTGTATGTGCTTTTCTCTCTCCTCTTTGGTGTCTTATCTTCATTGATTTTTCTTAGTTTATTGTCTTAACATGAATTTTATTTTTCCCTCTGATTTTCATGTTCTTGCACGATAGTTACATACAGCATTGGGGAAGAAGCCAATACACAACAACCATAACAAACGAGTTCCAATAGAATGTACTCTAGTATTATTCTTATGTACAAAAAGATACAAAAGAAAAAAATAACCGAACAAAGAGAAAAATAAAATATGCGATGTGATAAGAAGAAAAATGCGAGAACAACAACGAGGTGAAGGAAGCGCAAATGTATTTTACAGATGTATGAATATCATTGTTCTAATACATTATATATTTTAATAAAAAGAAAAAACAAAATACACAAGGCATAATAATTTGTAAAAGATATGTATGTATATCATATGAAGCAACCTCTTCCAATTTTCGGAGTTAATAAAAAGAACATTTTAATTCAACTGAATAGGTGCTCTGTTAACTAGTTACTATCAGCTAGATTCTATGTGAGGATCCCACTTGATGGACACTTAAATGTTCTATTGTTTCTGGTTGGACTGACATGAGGGAGGTACCTCTACTAATGCCAGACACGAAGAAAACAATAAAAGAACCAAGCCAGATTTTGATACCTTCGTTGCTAAAGCCGAGCAAGTCATGGCCAAAACGTCAAAATACTTCTCCAACTTTCTGAGTGATCATTTGTTACGTTTTTCAGACCAACTTAATTTTGCCACACACTGTTCCTTCACTGTTTGGAAGAAACTGATTCGGCTTACTTGTACACACATCTTATTAATTTTGAATATTCTAAGTCTTCAGTGGATAAGTCCATAAACGTAACGTAACAAAGAAATTCAGAATAAAAAGAGTTCAGAAGTTTTCTCATGTTACTTTTTTTAAAACCTTTTAATTTATATAATTAATTTTAGTTTCCAGAAAAATATTTCTTATTTTCCTTTTAAGAATGGGAAAATATTCAAAATTAAAACAACTATTAGAAGTTACAAGCAGTTGGAACAAAACAAGAAACAACACATTTATTAAAAAGAGGAGGAATTTTCTAAGCTAAAGTGAACTCTTTAGGGTTTTGTTGGATACATTTTTTCTTAGCTATAGCGGTAAAATTTATAGCAAAACCTGCAGGTACGGAGTTGTTATTGCGTTTGCATCGCGAAGTAACTTGACTCCTCGAAAGTAACAACTTGAGGCAATATTCTTTGTTGGCCAGCTTCGTAGTGAGAAACCAAAGGCGGGTAAACCAAAGAGCTTATATCTCCCCAACTAGTGCTTTCTGTTGAAGTCGTGTTTGTGCTACCATTGCCAATTTCCATTGACTCCATTCCGTAAAAAACCCGTTCTGATCCATCTATTTGTTGCGAGTTGACACAGGCCAAATCACTGGAGAAGTTCCCCAACCCTTGAAACACATTCGATGCGTGACATGTGTCTGTGGTGATCATGTTCACTGTGGAGGGATATATCTGGTCTTGTGTGAAGGAAATGTCAAATGATGGGAATTGTGAGTTCATGGTGGCAGTGACTGTGTTGTCGGGGATGTGTATGATGGATGATGTTTGGTTGTTGAGATCACAGTAAGTATTTGCCACTGGAATGGGCCAAGAATTCTGTTCTTGTGGCCAATAAGGAGTTCGGCTAATAACTCCCACAGGTAACATCAAATCTTCTCTCTCTCTCTTGATCTCTTGCTTTAGGCCACCAACTCTTCGAGCTTGAGCCTGTTGCTCCTTCCTTTGCTTCCCCAGTAGCTTCTTCTTCAGCTTTGTGTTCCAATAGTTCTTTATGTCATTATCCGTTCGCCCTGGTAATTGGGCTGCTATAATTGACCACCTACGCATCATTGTTTTTATCACTCAGTTCTAACTGTAACCGTTAAAGATGCAAGGTAAGATTATTCATACACACATCTTATGGACTTGTTAGTTCATGATATGGTATTATAATCTCTCTGAGTTTGATTATGTGGAGATGAAGAATGAATTTACCTGCTTCCAATGTTAACATAGAGGCTGCAAATTATGTTGTCTTCTTCTTCTGAGAAACCCCCGTGTTTGATGTTTGGGCGAAGATAGTTCAGCCATCTGAGACGACAACTTTTGCCACACCTTTTCAGACCTATACCATGCACACAGCAAAAAGAAATCAACACTCCAACATAAAGAAATTTGGGTTTTGGAAAGACAAAGGGGAATTAAGAACCAAGTATATTACTACAGTAACTAAGAAAAATTTTGATTTTTTTTTGGTTGATGAAAATTAAGATGGAGGTACCTATTTTCTGGGGCAAAGCTATCCAGTTGCCACCTGTGCCGTGTTCTTCGATGTAAGATTTGAGTTTGGCGTCTTCATCAGGCGACCATGGACCTCTCTTCACGTTGTCTTTGTCACAACAAGGAGCTCTCCCCATGTTTGCTTCCTATTCCTCTCTCTGCTGTTTAAAGTGACCACAGTTTCAAGTAAAGCCAATGTTTATTGCAAGTTTATAAGAACGATGATAATAATTATGTGTATATAAAGGAGGAAGGGAGAGCGAAAGAGAGAGTATAATTGCCTCGAGCAAGAAGGACACAAAACTTCCAACTTTTGGTAAAGGAATTCAATTTCTTTTCCTCATTTTGTGTATTTTTTAATATTACTTTTAGTTTAATTGAAATAACACGTTAAATATAAATTGAAAATCTTACTATGATAATTTTTAATTGTATTTCTTGGCTGATAGCGTTTTTTTATAAGCAAAATAATTAGTATTGAAGGTGTACTGGGCGGTAAACCCTTCTACACTAGTGTCAACCAATATGGCTGATAATATTTTATTTAAAAGCATCGTTGAAGTGAAGAAGAGAACCGAAGACTTGAGTCCTTAAAAATATGAATTAAAAATTGGAAACTTAAGGTATTTTAACCTCACCAGAGAGCTGGTATTTTAACCATTGTCTTTGTTATTCAGAATCTATTTAATTTTAAAAAATTAGAGTCTATACAACTTTTTTTAGAAAAATAAGGAAAGAGAGGACATAAAAGATAAAACGATTGATACGGAAAAAAAATATTAAATAAAGTTGTGAAATAGGTGTAAACAAATAATATAACTAATTTATTTATACTTCCATTCAAATACTCACACCTATTACCTTGGTATCTCGTGGATTATTATTTTATCAAGATAAAGGGGCATACACATTATTGTCGATCATGAACGAAGGGATGATGATGATGATCGTAAAATCATGTATAAAGTAAGGGTGGGACCACGGGTACGTATAACGTTAAAGTGATCAAACCCTCTAAATTTGAGGTGCTTTTTGAAAATATTACGACTTTACGTATCTGTATAAAAATTAAGTTTATGAAACATTTAAAAAATTTAATGGATTAATGTGAACATTATCAAACTATCCTTGTGCTTCAAACTTATTTAGGCCTACAGATTTTGTTCACATTATATGAAGTGTTATCAAAGGAGAGTCGTCTCTTATGCTAATTAGGTTAAACTTCAGAAATGTCTCTCTCGTTGAAAATGGAAACGATAAAAGAGTAAAGGGAAAAGAGACAGAGAGAGTTAATTTTTATCATTTATTATATAGAAGAAAGAATATGAAATTTAGATTGATAATCAAGATCTAGCAAGCAGGCAAATGGCTTAATATTTTATATTAGAATTGTATTATATATCCGCGCATATTTTCGTTATGGTTGGTGACCTAATGTCCACTAGCTAGTAATTACTATGGTTTTTCTAAATAGTTACCAATTTAACACTGGTTTAGATTTTCTTATAAGAGAAAAGGAGGTAGAGTATAGTTCAAGTCTCTCAACATTCATTGTGCAATCAATTCAAGGTCTTTAAACTTTCTTACAAAAAAAATAAAGATCTTTAATATTTTGTATTTTTAAATTAAGGATCTTATTAAAGAATGTTTAGTAGTCAAATTAAAATTAGGTAATAAAGTCGTAGGTAAATCTTCCACCAACTTTGATCGATGGTAATTTTCCCACAAACTGCGCCAAACAATCAATATGATAATATTGTGATTATTATTATTCTTATTATGATTATATTTATGATTATGATTATTAATATTATTAATAATAATATTATTATTAATAATATTATTATTACTATCATTAATATTATTATTAATATTATTATTATTATTATGATTTTTATTAAAAACGATAATAATAATATTAACAATAATATAAATAATACCAATAATAATATTAATAATATTGATAAAAATAATATTGATAAGATTCATAATAACAATAATAAATTAATAAAATTTAAAATACTAATATTATTAATAATATTAATACGGGTAATAAAAATAACATTAATAATAATAATATTAGAATTAAAAATATTAATGTTAACATTAATAATATTAACATTATTGATAATATTATTATTAACTATTATAATAATAATAATAATATCACAAATATTTTTAATATAACTGAAAATAATATAAAAAAATATTAATAATATTAAAACTATTTTTCATATAA
>Ga0099825_1005043_pt1:0-15000 | contig 17118 bp, 11 predicted proteins | sample SiratroredBW_FD_76838 | JGI IMG/M metagenome (GOLD analysis project Ga0099825, IMG submission 76838) | Root nodule microbial communities of legume samples collected from California, USA - Siratro red BW | ecosystem: Host-associated > Plants > Roots > Nodule | place: USA: California...
AATATATATATATATATATATATATATATATATATATATATATATATATTCTCCTGGTATCATTTGCAATACTGATCAATGATATCAGCAATTGGTACCTTGTATAATATTTGCTCCTTTATCTGGTTAGTAATGAGTGTCAATCTCTCCTCTGTTTTCTCTTTCTACTTGTATTCTTGGTTAATATTTTTTGTTCTTCAGAAATCAATAACCTAAGAATATCAAGAAAGTTTTAACTCACCGAACTGGTTACAGAAGGAATGCTAATTATACTGTCTTGATTCAAAATAATACTTGGACTTTGGATACTCTTTCTCTACAGAGAACCGCATTTATATATCCTTACTTGGTATTTTAACTAATTCTTTTGTTTATATTAAGATTTTCGAATTTCTCTAATAAATGTAACCTGATAAATACTTTATTTGCTTTTTGTTGGTTCTTGGAATCTCTTTGGAATCCAGACTTCAACTCCCATATCCAACGGCAACTCACTCTCAATAGGTAAATGGTTCAATATGAACTGTGTTTCTCCGCATTTCTTATCAATGTGTAGGGATATAGATTTCGTGGTGGATCTTACCTTTCTTCTATTTCTTTCTTAACTTTTCTGCATACATCACTTCAAACAAATAAACATTTGCACTTCCCTTTCTTTTTTTTATTACATTCTAAATCTCACACCCATTGAGTGCTACAAAAACTATTCCACTTTGATGAAATAAGCTTTTGAAATCTGAGACTTTGATGTTTGTAAAAACCAGCGTATATGTGTAAGACTATGAGGCCTCACAAATTCATTAAAATAATGTTATACTTTTATATAATTAATTATTATTATTTTGTTTATATTTATATTATTATTATCAATAAAATAAATATGATTAATTATATAATATAATGTACTAAAATAATAAAATATTATTATAAAATAATAATAAAGTATTAATATAAATAAAATTGATAATAATAAATTTAGAGAAAAATAATAATAAAATTATAATTTATCAATTAATTAAAATTAATTTATAATTTTATCAATTAAATATTTTTATCATTATATCACTTACAAATTTTTATAATTTTTTATTATTTTATTTTTATTCCAAATAACTCAATTTTCTACCCATTTTTATATTAAATACATTTCTTTAAAACCATTTAGATTCAGACAAATTCTTAAGATAGTTGGATTTTGAAAGTAATTACATACTTCAAGCTTATTGTTTCGAAGACTCTAAACTATAAATTTTGGCCAAATGGAATGGTATATGTTCACATTGTATCTGTTGAAAGTGTTGACCAACTAACGATTATCCACATAAATGTAAGACTACAGTGACCAGAGAGACATTTTAATAGTATTTGAGATCAAAATTATCTAATATTGTGATTATAATGTTATGAACTTCTGGGTTAAAGGTTGGATTAAGATGTATGTGAAAGTTATAATTTATTAATATTAGACCACACATAGTAGTTATGTGATTTTGAAATTGTTTGATGTTTATAATTTTTATTTATCTTATATATGTTACTACTTGCAAATAATTATTTAGTATGAGGTTAATAAAGCCAAATGTAGTCACCCTTTATCACAACTATTTTCAGGAGAGGGAGATGAAGACACCATCACGATTTTTAGGTCTAGCTGGAGAACATTATATGTCTGTAAAACACGAGGCTAATAAAGTAGGATATTTTTGTTTCTTTATGTTTTTGGTAATTTATTAACTGACTACTGAAATACATATATAATCTAACAATTATCTTTCAACGGGGGATTTGAAAGAAAGATTAATCATGTTCACTACTATTAATATATTTTGGTACTAATAGGACAACTCATACATTGAGATTTCTCTTGCATTTTTACGATCATTAATATTAATGATTTATCACCTAAAGAACGATAAAAATACACTAACGATATTTAGACTAGTATTATTTTTTGTAGGGTGTTTATTTTTCTATTTATTAAAAGGTACGCTACTCTGAATATAAAATATTTCCCTCTCATAAATGGAGGAAAGAAAATTTGCTACACCCCATTTTGATCTAAGTTTACTACGACATATGCTTTTGTTCATACAAATAATAACTTTGGTATTTGGATGAGGACATTTTATTTTATTTTTTTATGTTGAATGGATGATGACATTTTCTTCAACTTTAAATATTTACTCGACGAAATTTCTCTAGGCAAGTGAGTTTTGTGTTTAAAAACATTGGTAAATTTTAAAATAAAAATTCATTAAATAATATATAAGTTTAATACTCTTTATTTAAATTGTAGTTTTAAAAAAGTTTCAACTTATATCAGGATATCTGTAAGATTATTTTCTTTATCTCTCTTCGTTTATAAATGTTGTAACTACCAAAAGCTGTTGACGTTATGGTGTCTTCAAACCTTCCAACTTTGACCTGTACGAGGTACCTCAGTTGGGTACACACATTTCAATAACTATATAAGACAAAACGCATCATACACACAAACAACAACACTATACTTAGAAATATTTATGCCATAAATATGAAAATATTAACTGGATCTCATATATATAAGTATGAATTAAATCAAAAAATTAGTGTTATTATGTGAAGAAGGAAGTTTATGCTATTTGGAAAAATAATAAATATCACAAATAAAATTAAAATTAGATATTATATAAAGAAATTTATTGTAAATATGTTCAATAATTTTGTTATCAGGATATCTTAGACCATAATATCAAATGTGAATTATAATTTCTTTACTGTTAAACATAGTATTTACAAAATAATATTTTTTTCTTAGAGTTAAAAAACTCATCAATCAAATCATAGATATAATACATTCTATGAACGAGATCAACTTGTCCAATCATTCTAGATGTAATGTTGTCTTTGATTTGGCAATGCTTAGAACAAAAAATTAACTTGCAATTCAAGAATATAAAATACATTAAAAATAACAAATTCATTTGAAAACTGAAATGTTTCGGCATAATGAGCTTCAATAGATGACCCATTAGGAAGTTTAATATTAATTGGTTTAATTCTATAAAAGGTAATAAAATGCCTTTTATTGTAGCTGACATGATCAGTACTACCGATATCAAGAATCCATGAATTTATACCTTTTTATTTGTGTTTCTGATGTAAAGCTCTCACCACTATGTCCTTGTTTTGATTGTTACTGTGACTTGAAGATTTTTCAAGTAACTGTAATAGTTTTTGTATTTGATTTTCACTAAAGGGATGATTTTCAGTATCCTTTTCTTTGTTTCTAGAATTTTGTGTGTTTTCTCCCTATTTGGTTGAAATTTTTGTCAATGTTTGTTGAAAACTGTTCAGTCTTGTTCGTATCATGGATGATATTCATGCTTAGAATAACAATCATCAATTGTATGATTTATTTTGTGACAAGAGGAGCACTGTTTTCCTTGATTGTTGAACATTTCTCTACCTCTTTTTTAATTCTGTCCACGCCAATTATTTCCTCTTCTAGTTTGCTTCTAATAACTTTGATCTTGTTGTCTCGGTGTATGTGATTGGTATCAACAAAATGAAACAAAATCTTAGTTTTTGTAAGAATATTAGTACTTGTAAGATATCTCTTTTGTTGAATAACAAGAGAAAAAACTTTGTTTATGTTAGGCAGAGGTCCCATCACGAGAATATGAGTTTTTACTGTGTTGTAAATCTCAATAAAACTCTTTAGAAAACATATCACATACTATGATTCTCTGTGTTGTAGATAAATTTGTGAAAGAATACACATGCGCGGTACTTCACAAATGCAGTATAGGCCTTAAAGATTCCAATTCTTCTCATAGGATTTTTAGATTGGTAAAGAATTGAGTGACATTTCTTTCACCTTTCCTTATAGAATGTATTTCATGTAGTAAATCTAAAATTCTAAAATAATTAATCTTAGAATCTTTCTTTTAAATCTTCTCACAAAATCTTGGCATCATCAATATAAATAATACTTTCAACAATTTGATTTGACAAAGTTTGTGTTATCCAAGAAAGCACCATAACATCACATCTTTCCTATGTATCAAACAAAAGCTTACTATTAACTGGTTTTATTATACTCCCATCAACAAATTTTAGTGTATTTTTGAATATAGTGCACGTCTCATATATTTATGTTTCATGTGTGATAATTATTTTCATTAAGAAGAGGTGAAACTGAAATTATTTCTGGACTTTCTCCGAGATGCAAATAATATAGACTAGTTGAATTTTAACTCATTTTAATTCCTAACTACGTAGGATTTATGCTTTCTTTAAAACCATGAAAATTAAAGAACCAAACTTAAAGAAATTCAAGAAAAGTAGGAGAATTGGCATGCTGTAATACCATAATAACATACAAAGCCCATGAGGCCCAAACACACAAATGGTCCAATTTAAAGAAAAAATTATCATCTTGCATCGTGAGATAGGGTTTCGAAAGTTTTTCTAAACACGAATATCATTTTGCATGGTCAGATGAAAAACGCTCTGCAAAGAAAAATTAATGTTTGTTCAAGAGAATAGGAGTATTTGCTAAACAAAAATGTAAAAAGGGAAAGACAGTCTTGGTGGTGAAACGCAAAGACACATAAGAAGAAACAAGAAATAAAAAATTCAAACTTCGAAACTGAATAATTTTTATTTTTCTTAATCATTTATTACAATTATGAAAACCGGTATTTGTATGGATTTTCTGAATAAATTAGTTTTATACTGATTTTATCACTTGTAATAACAGTTTTAATACCAATATATAGTAGTATCATACCCAGCAGTAAATAATATTGTTCCAAAGGAAAGTAGTAAGTAGTTTTCTTATACTTATTTTATTCTATTTAACATTGTCATATATATATATATATATATATATATATATATATAATTTATTATTACGACATTGCTGACGTTTTTGCTGTTTGAATTTTCGATGAGGACATTCTGCCTTTATGTTGAAAGAATGATGACATTTTTTATAGAGGAAATTTCTCCCAGACAAAGAGTTTCGTGTTTCAACTCGATTTCTTTTACCCATGAAGTCTATGTCGAGTGACACTCGCTAATTAATAAATTATGTGAATTCTATAGTCTTGTTCAAGAGTTTTAAATCTCAGGTACACTTTCAAAAAAAATATTTTTAATTATATGGAGAAACGTCACAAGTGACGCATTCCATGACCTATATTCTTCTGCACACGCATAAAAGTATACACAATGAATTAATTTTAAAACTTAAAGTATATAAGAAAATAATATTAATTAAGATTATAAAAATTATCAGTTTAAACATAGTTGCACACCTTGTAGAAGATTATTCTACTTCCGAAAAGCAGTTGACCATGTCTCTTCAAATCCACCAACTCTGACATGTCTTAGGTACACCAGTTGCGTTATATATATATATATATATATATATGACAAAACGCATCATACACATAAACAACAACAACAAGAAGCATCCCATTCCCACACTTGATTTGAGTTTTCAAATTGTTGTATCGTTTCCCTTCAACAATTAATTCACGCAGATGGGTATACCTCACTTTCTTTGTTTACCATTTCCTATTCAAGGACATGTGAACCCCCTCATGCAATTTTCTCTTCTTTTGGCCAAACATGGTTGCAAGGTCACTTTTGTGCACACAGAGTTCAGCCACAAAAGAGCCAATACTGCTGGTGGTGGCAACAAGGAGGAGGCACAAGTAGAGTTGGTGACTCTCCCTGATGGTTTGGACCCTCAGGATGACAGAAGCGATGTGGCCAAACTTCTTTTTTCAATGAAAACCACCATGCCTGCTTTGCTTCCAAAGCTTATACAAGACATCCATGCCTCGGATGTTGAGAACAAGATAACATGTATAATTGTTACTATAAATATGGGTTGGGCTTTGGAAGTTGGCCACAAACTGGGAATCAAAGGGGCTCTTCTCTGTCCAGCATCTGCAACTTCCTTGGCTTCTGCTGCCTCCATCCCAAAGCTCATTCAAGATGGCATTATTGATTCTCTAGGTAAATATTCCTTTCTTGGAAAAATTGCATTTTTTTGTTATGTATTGTCTCCTAATATGTATTAAGACTCTTAATAATTACATATAGTTAAAAATCAAACTCACTCATGATTTTCATGAAATTCAGACGTACATGGCTCTTTTTTGTAAATTGATCCAAAGGGTCAACTTAATTTACCAAAAGAACAAGGAAATGTTCTGTAACTTTTTATTAACTCTCAAACTGTGTAATTTCCACTATGCTGGTTATTCTGATCAGTTTGGTCTTAAGTAGAACCTAGACTGTGCTACTATATCAGAGATTTAGAATCAAATCACCGAATTAAACATTTAAGGGTTAGCTTAATATTTCCCGTTTACTCGGTTGATAAAAATTGCAAGCAAAACACAGCATAGTTTATATGATTTCCTTTTGGCATTACAGGACTTCCTACCAAAAAACAAGAAATTCAACTCTCTCCAAATATGCCCATGATGGACACTGCTTACTTTCCATGGCGTGGCTTTAACAAGATCTTCTTTGAGCGTCTTGTGCAAGAGATGAAGACTTTGGAGTTAGGAGAGTGGTGGCTTTGCAACACTACTCATGATCTTGAGCCAGGAGCATTTTCCATGTCACCAAAGTTCCTGCCCATTGGCCCATTGATAGAAAACAGCAACAGAAGTTCATTCTGGGAAGAAGACACAGCTTGTTTGGAGTGGCTAGATCAGCAGCCACCTCAGTCTGTTGTGTATGTTTCCTTTGGCAGTTTGGCAGTAATGGACCCTAACCAGTTTCAAGAATTAGCTCTTGGACTTGATCTCCTTCACAAGCCTTTTATCTGGGTTGTGCGTCCGAGTAATGACAACAAGGAAAACGTCAATGCATACCCTAATGAGTTCCATGGAAGTGAAGGTAAAATAGTTGGTTGGGCACCACAGAAGAAGATACTGAACCACCCTGCATTGGCTTGCTTCATTAGTCACTGTGGTTGGAATTCAACCCTGGAAGGTATATGTGCTGGTGTGCCTTTCTTGTGTTGGCCATGTACAACTGATCAATTTCTTAACAGGTCTTATATCTGTGATGTGTGGAAGATTGGAGTTGGATTAGAAAAGGATGAAAGTGGAATAATTTCAAGGGAAGAGATAAGGAAGAAGGTGGATCAGCTGCTTCTTGATGAAGATATTAAAGCAAGGTCTTTGAAATTGAAGGAGATGACCATAAATAACATACAAGAAGGTGGTCAGTCATCAAAGAATCTCAGCTTCTTTATGGATTGGGCCAAGTGATGCTTTGTTTGGATAATGATATATTTTTCTCTACTGAAAAAAGCATATGTATTTTTCTTTAGTTATCGTTATAGTAATATAGCAGAATAAATTATACAATTGTCTCAACAATTATTTAATTCTCATGTACTCAAAAGTCAAATACAAAATAAAAAGGAATTGATTTTTTTAGCAAAAGTATATTTTCTTCTCATGCTTCTGGCGTTTTTTCTTTTGAGATAAAATGAGACAAACTTTTAGAAAATGAAAGTCTTAATCTTTTAAATTTTGCCTTTTAAGTATTTTTTTTAATAACTTTTCGATCAATTTCTACAGAACAATTTCAACTGATACTAAAAAAATAATTCTAATTAATATTAACTAAACAAATTTCTTATTCAATACAAAAAGATCCCAACAAACTATTGATGAAAGATAATATTTACATTAATAACAAAAAATAATTATTACAAAACCATAACAAATGTCAATAAAAGAAATTTAATTCACTCGATAACAGTGGTTGAAATCTTTTTAAATATATTAAACTAAAAATACCAATAATGTATTAAAAAAATTCTAATAAAAAATCTTAAACCCTAAACTCTACCAAAAAAAATATAAATAAGAAATAATTCTAATTTAACTTCAACTAAAAATTAATCTTATCAACAATTTTAATTAAGCTAATGATACTTCAACAAGATAACGATATAATATCAAGAGAGGATACATTAATGTCATAATCTAAATAATTTTAAATTCTTATTTATTAAGCTTAATCAAATTACTCAATTAAAATTTATAATTTTATTTTCTTTTAAAAAACTTTAATTAAATGATATTTTTTTTCATAAAATATTTTACGTTATTTATACAAATAAATTTTAAGAAAATTATTTATTTTCTTAAAATGTCCTATAAACATTCGCTTGTATGAAAAACAAATTTGGTTTGGAATTCTTAACCAGTTGCCTTATCACTGTACATCATGTTTTTCGTGTGGCCCACAAATCTGGCTGGTTTATGGTTACTTAGGTCAAATTCAGTGAACTTGTCAATCACAGCATTTCTTTGTCCCTCAATAACACCCAAAAAATATTTAACAAATTATTTACACTTTTAATCCAATCCTCCACTTACTTAGCCTTTATTTGGTGGAGGGAGAGAAAAGTGTGAAGAAGACAAAAATCTTTTACTAAAATTAATATATATATATATATATATATATATATATTGATATATAACTAAAATATAAATTAATGAATTTATAAATATGTGTGCAGCCTTGCTTCAAAAAAAAGGTTGTGCTGCTAATGCTAAAACAAAGAAATAAAATTTAAGGATACGTCACTATAGCACAATGCATAGAGCAAAATAAATGAAATGAAGGGGAAAGCGATGGAGCTTTTAATCAAAGATCAAATTGGACAATTTTGTAATTACCATTTGCATAGCTCATTTTTTTTTCACTAGTCATGCACTATAGGTTGTACACATATTTCATTTTCTTTGCACAAACTTCAATTCAACTAAATTTCTACTTTCTTCTCATTTTTTCTCTTTTTTTTTTCCATGTATTTACTAATCAAACATAGATTTAAGGAACATTTAATAAAAGATAAAAGGAGAAAACAAATAGTCTAGAATTCCTCATTTTTTATCAGTACAACATTAATTTAATGCGATGAAATAGAATTTATACAGTTAATTAATTAAAAATTATAATTGTAAATTGTTTGACAATATACTAAATTTAGTGATATAATCTTTAATAGTGGTATACGATTAAAATACTGTTAAATTTATTTTTAATCTTTTAACTTATTATTTTATGTTGAATTTTTTCACATAACTTCTAAAAGGTTTAGTTTGATTCCTTAAATTTTTAAAAAAATATTCATTTTCAATCTCACTAGAGCTAATGAAAATGATACACATATGAATTGTAATCGTTCAGTCATTTCCATGCTGGTAATATTGTTTTTAAAGAAAAATACTCGTTGTGGGTGGATGGGTTAAACGGTTCCTTGTGTACTAAATTTACAAATTACTGTTTAATTTATTGCTTATTTTCTAAATTGAACAAGTTCCAACTAAAAATATGTATTGATAGACTTTATATTTCCTCCAGATGGCATGAGAATGACAAAATTTGTGTAGGTTATAAAAAAATTTCAATAGCTTTTGAAGTGGAATTAACTTATGATAAATTATATATATTGTTAGATATTTAAGTTATAGTTTAAGTTTCATATTAGATAATTGAAAAATATATAAAAAAGATTACTCATAAATCTAATAATTTAAAATTTTGAATTGAAAATAATATTATCCTTTTATAGACTGATTCTAATTTCATTCTTATTTGTCTTCTAATATTTTTTTTTTCTAGAATTTTTCCTTTTCTCATAATTTTTCAACAACTGATACCCGATGTTCTCCCATCGTATTTCTACAAACATATATAAAGAAAGACAATCACTTTCTTTCTTCATCACCACAACCAAACTCTCATTGAATTTCTCTCTTCTCCCCTAACTCATACACGAAAAAAATGGGCATGCAGCATGTGCTGGTTTTGCCATTTCCTGCACAAGGGCATGTAAACCCTCTCATGCGTTTCTCTCTGAAACTAGCTCAACGTGGCTTCAAAGTGACCTTTGTGAACACAGATTTCACCCAGAAGAGAGTGATGAGTGCAACCAATGGGGAGCTTAACCTTAAGGGCTCAGCAGTGAGACTACTCTCAGTGCCAGATGGTTTAGGTCCTGAGGATGACAGAAGTGACTTTGCTAGCTTGGCCTTGGCAATCTTGAGAACCATGCCTTCTGCCATTCAGAAGCTCATAAAGGATAACATCAATGGACTTCATCATGATCATGATGGTGGTGGTGAGAAAATTACTGCCATGGTTGTTGATCTGTACATGGCTTGGGGCTTGGAAGTTGCAGATGAGCTAGGAATCAAAGGTGTTGTCTTTTGCCCACATTCAGCAGCTGTTTTTGCCTTGGAAGAGAACATTCCAAACCTCATTGACAAAGGAATCTTAAATTCTGATGGTAAGGGTTTTTTGCAACTTAAAAATAGCAGTAGATAGAGTCATCATGTCACACTTTGCAAGCATGCAATTTTCCAAAAAATATGGAAGAAGAGAGTAGAAGCTTGTTGATTGAGAGTGAAAATGTGAGTGATTTAATCCACGGTTTTTTTTTTTTTTTCTGCCTAAGGGGATTTTAATATAATCGTATACTGTAATTTTATATTTTTAATTGATTATATTTGTTATAATTGATTTTTAACTTTTAATAATAATAAATAAATAAATTTATTAATAATATATTAAAAAATCTCAACAAAGTAAATTTTATTTTTCTCAATGAAATTAATAACTTTTCCTTTGCAGTAATTTTTTTTTATCTATCTTTTTCCATATTTTATTCTTTTTTCTTTCTTATATGTTACGTAAAGTTGGCACTTTTTTATTGTTTCTCTTGTTATTATACTAATTGCATATACAATCTTTTAACCATTTAATATATATTGCATTTTTTAATTATGTATGTAAACGGTACTAAATAAGATGCCATCATTTAAATATTTGACTTATTAGTTAGAGTTAAATAAGAAATAGAAAGAATAGTAAATTATATTATAATTCTTTAAAAAAAGCACGTGGTGAATTATTAATATTGAATTTTAAAATTGTTAAATTTGATATTTAAAGATTTATATTCAGTATATTTTGAAATTGAACTGGACCAGCCCATTTGACCAGTTGAATGGGAAATTAGTCTAATAACAGGTCCAATCATAATACATAATCGAATATATTTAGAATCGGTCAAAACCAACCAAAAACCAGTTGATTAAACTGGTTTGAAGTAGATACTTCATCTAGCACTCACTGGCTGTCACTGCAGGATTCCCAATTTCAAAAGGGAAATTTCAAGTATCCCCAGGAATGCCAATTATGGATACATCTCACATTCCATGGTACTGCATAGGCAATTCAACCGAGCAGAAGAAGATTATATATAACTATATCACAAAGTTTATGTTCTGTTCACATTTAACAGATTGGTGGCTTTGCAATACCTCTAGTGAACTTGAACCTGCAGCATTGTCTTTATCTCCAAAGATCCTTCCAATTGGTCCACTCATGGAGAGTGGTGATGAGTTCAGATCACTGGGGCAATTCTGGGAAGAAGACCTTTCTTGCTTGAACTGGCTCCATCAGCAGCCACCTTGTTCTGTTGTATACATTGCCTTTGGTAGCTTCACTGTTTTTGACCCTCGTCAACTCAAGGAACTGGCTCTTGGACTTGATCTCACAAATAGACCTTTTCTGTGGGTTGTGCGTGAGGATGTTGGTGGCAGCACAAAGAACACATACCCAGATGAATTTAAAGGCACTCGTGGTAAAATTGTGACATGGGCACCTCAGCAGAAGGTGTTAAGCCACCCTGCTATAGCCTGTTTCATTAGCCACTGTGGTTGGAATTCTACCATGGAAGGGGTCTTCAATGGGGTGCCTTTCTTGTGTTGGCCGTATTTTGCTGACCAGTTATTTGACAAGGGTTATGTTTGTGATGAGTGGAAGGTGGGGTTGGGATTTGAGTTGGATGAGAAAGGGATAATATCACGTTGGGAGATAAAGAAGAAAGTGGACCAACTCCTTGGAGATGCTAGCATACGGAAAAGGTCTCAAAATCTGAAGGAGATGGTTGTAAGAAGCATTGCAGAAAGGGGACAATCCTACGAGAATTTCAGCAAGTTTGAGGACTGGCTCAGAGGATAAAAATGTTCTTGTTCATGCTCTGAAGTTGTGAATAGAGGGAGAGATCAAAGATGGAAGCTGATGAATCTTTTATTAAATCAAGAATAAGAGCATTTATATAACTCATGAAAGAACAGAAGATTACAGAAAAATATACCTTAAAAAAAACTAGGAACAGTTATGAATAAAGACAAAGTAGAAAAAAAATGAAGGACTCTCTGACAATACAAAAGATGATAAGGATGAGGCTTTACTATCAGGTTTCAGAATAAAAAGTAAACTTATCTTTAATTGTTATTTTCTTCTTTTTAATCATCTTGAAATTTGACAAATTGAGAACAGTTGAAAATAAAGGAAGTGATGTTGGATACAAGTGATGCTCAGGCAAAATATTGAACATTTGATTAAAGCTAGGTGATATAGAAGAGTATAGACACTAAACTAGGATTCACATTATGAAAAGCTCCTTAATTAGTATTTGGTGACCACCATGACAAAACTTTACTTCTGAGCAATCAATTACTCTGACTCTTACTGAACAACAATTTGTGTCTAGTTCGGATTATTACACTCTGAAAGAGAATGAATTTTGTCAAATAGAAGTAATAGTTTTTTTTATATAATTTTATCACATGGCTTCTTTTCCCTGGAAATTGCTAAAAAACAAGAATAAAACAAATTTAAAAGCCACACGCTGTAATGATAAGAAATGGTCATTATAATCTGATTCTCTCATCCTAACTTAACTGATATATGCACAAATCAGTTTAGACAAAAAAAAATGAAGTATATACCTCGATTAGACCAACACTTCCATAACATGGTTTGAAAAAAAAAAAAAAAAAAAAAAAACTCCAGCTTTCTGAAATTCCACTTGCTTGGGTGACTCGTTTAAATTAGAAGGTAAAAAGGTCAATTATTACTTCTGAATTTTTCTTTATACCCTTCATTTTTGGTCCAATTTATCATGTCTGAATAAATGAAATTGTGAAAATTAAGTAAGAGTCCAGTATAAATATTGAAATCGTAGCTCCCTTCACAAGTTTAAAATTGGTATTATTAGTTTATCTTCATTGAAAGTATGTGTAGCAATCACTATTTCTACATTAATACTGAAATCATAATTCTGAAGCATGATTTTAATGTATTCATGTACTAAAGACTTGTTAAAAAACGTATAATATATAATAAATTAATTAAGGTTATTTTTAATGCCTCACCACTAATTTTTCATGCATTCTTGTAACGTTTACAGATAATAGATTTTGAATTGTTTTTAGTAAAATTCATAATCACAATAGTAGTGTCATTAATTAGTTTTCGTAAAGCGTAAAAGTTGTGGAGACCACAAATATAGAGTAGGCCAGAAATACGTAGTAATTTTCTGAAGGTTCTGACATCTTGTCCCACAACCAAGTGCAAGTCTTAAATCAAGCAACACCCACCCACACTCTTCACTTCCCAATAGTTCATGCAGTGAAACCCATTTCTGAATCAGATGGGCACCCCTCACCTTCTCCTGATTCCATATCCAAGCGTAGGACATGTGAATCCCCTTATGCAGTTCTCTCATGTTCTTGCCAAACATGGCTGCAACATCACTTTTCTGAACACAGACTTCAACCACAAACTACCAAATGCAGCAGGTGCAGGGCTGGACAACCCCAAGGGACCCCAGATAAACTTTGTGACGCTCCCAGATGGCTTGGGCCCTGAAGAAGACAGAAATGATCCCAAGAAAGTTATTTTCTCAATCAAAACTCACATGCCTCATATGCTTCCCAAGCTCATACAAGATATCAATGCATTGCATGGCAACAATAAGATCACTTGCATTGTTGCCACAGTGAATATGGGTTGGGCCCTGGAAGTTGGTCACAAATTGGGAATTAAAGGAGCTCTTTTGTGGCCTGCATCTGCCACTTCCTTGGCCACATGTGATTGCATTCCAAAGTTGATTCATGATGGAATCCTGGATTCAGATGGTAATGCTTTTCATCCGCATATATTTACTTCTTCAAAGTTTTTGAATCGTTTTGACCAATTCCTAAATATCTGTCTGCCCACTTGTGCTCATTTCCAATCTTCATGTACTATAAGTTTGCATTGTCTCATACAAATTGATTCTAAATTTCTCTCTTAATGTGAAATTTGCTTCTTGATTCCTATTGTTCTTTAATTTGTTTGTGATGTTTGTTTGAAACGTTATTGATGTTTGTTTTAATTAGGTGAACTTGCGTTAAATTGACAATCGAGACTTATAATAGCAAGATGTAACCAGATAACTAATAGATTTGTTTTCAAATACACAATTATTGCTTTGAAAAATTCTAGTACTTTCATGTCAAAAAATTTTAGAGTATGATTGCTACTTAACTCCAAATAGTTTGAAGGAACAGAAGGAAACTCTGTCCACAAATTCACACACATTCTGAACACATGAATGTGCTGTTCCACCATTGTTTTATTTATTTTCTACTGCATAATGCTCAAATTTTTAACGTTTCATTAAAGTTTTGTGTTAAGTGTTACTTCTAAAAGCATTGAAGTTAGGAGAACCAAGCCACGGTTAAGATGTCTGAGAAAATTTTGTATGTAACTTTACCTCATCCTTCATGCTTTGCAGGAATCCCTGTTGAAAAGAAAGAAATTCAACTGTATCCAAATATGCCAATGATGGACACAGCAAACTTTCCATGGTGTGGCCTAGATAAGACTGTGATTCGTCATATTGCACAAGAGATGCAGACTCTTAAGTTAGGAGAATGGTGGCTTTGCAACTCAGCATATAATCTTGAGCCTGCTGCATTTTCCATATCACCACGCTTCCTACCTATTGGTCCATTGATGGAAACTGACAGCAACAAAAGTTCACTCTGGCAAGAAGACACATCTTGCTTAGATTGGCTAGATCATCAGCCACCTCAATCTGTTATATATGTTGCCTTTGGTAGTTCG
>Ga0099825_1005044_pt1 | contig 17118 bp, 6 predicted proteins | sample SiratroredBW_FD_76838 | JGI IMG/M metagenome (GOLD analysis project Ga0099825, IMG submission 76838) | Root nodule microbial communities of legume samples collected from California, USA - Siratro red BW | ecosystem: Host-associated > Plants > Roots > Nodule | place: USA: California | collected...
AAGTTAGATTGTTTAATTGGTGTTGGGAATTTGTTTATACCCATGGGGTATTTTTTGAATATTTTTTTTTGTTTTTTTTTTTTTATTTTTTTTTTTTTTTTTTTTTTTTTTTTTTTTTTATGTATTTTGGGTACATAATAGTCAATATATATGGGCATAGGAACTGTAGGATCATACATCATCATCCTCTTGTTTTGCTTTTTTCCAAACTTATGTTAATGCCCCTACTATACAGAAAATGAGGGTAGGTCAAAAATATGGAAAAATCATCAATGGAAGTTATCTTATCGATCATTGCTTTTTTGTCCTTTCTCGTTCACACTTCCCTATTCTCTTTATATTATTAAAATTATATGCTAGATAGATTAACCCTTTTTAAGAACAACTCTTTAATAGCATTATTCAAATGTCACAATGTTATTTCAAATGGGGAAATGTTTTTTTTATAAAAATTAAAAGAAAACTATACTTTTAATCTTTTATAAGAGTTTATAATATATTGGCGTTACATTTTTAATATTTTCTATAAGTGATACCACAATCATTAATTCATTTGGGAGATTAACTTAATTATAATCAAATCACTTCTTTCTTTTCATTTTTTTTATCTATCATGAATCAACATTATATGAGTTTCAGTGCTCATTTTGAAAGAAAATTTGAAGAAAACAAGTTTGTATTGTGACAAGAAACAACAACAATAAACTTGTTTCCCAATGCCACATCAAAACACTTTTCTTCCAAAAAAAAATTAATGAAGTGATCCCTTCTTTCTCTAACCAATTATTTTATCATTATCATGTCATTGTAAAGTTAGTTGGAACCATTATACAAAATAAGAGAAATGTCTCACAAAAACTACACAATAAGAAAACTTTGATGTAACAAAATACATGTGAGGCACATGATCTGTAAGAAATTAACACTTGCATAGCCAATTTGACTTAATCAATTAGATGAGATCAAATCTAATCCAATCTTAGTGGAAGATTCCCCAGTCACCAACCATTAAAAATTTAACTCCATTGAGTCTGAACTAATTAATTTTATTGATCTAAAGTCCTCCTTCTACAAGAAATTATAGAATTTCCAACTATTGTTCAAATTGTTCTGCTGCATTGGCTGTCAAAAATATAATCAGAAAGAGAAATAAATAAAGGTTTTGGGAAATATTTATCGCATACCTGTGTCCAACAAATTTGGAATGAGAAGGACCTGTGAGTTATTTTATCCTAAAGTTTATATTGAATAAATAAAATAACAAACTTATGTACAAAGAATTTTGTTGATGAGTGGGTGATGATATCGGTTAAAGAATCAACAAAAAAATCTTAAATATTATTGTAAAGGTACAATTATATAATATTTTTCATGTGCCAACTAAAATATAATATTTTTATGTACCAAATAGAACCATAATATTCTTTAATAAAAATTTATATCTTTAATTAATGCTCTAACGTATACATGTTAGTATTCCTCCCAGAGACAGGGTGTTGTAGTGTATAATATGACAACAACAAAATTAGAACTTTGAATTCTGCATGCTTATTCATATTCAATTGCATATTGTTTGTGTGCATCTAGATATTAGAACCAATATTATGTGACATAATTTTTTCGAATAATGACAAAAGAGAGAAACTGGGTATGTAAAATGAATTAAATTTCTTTTATAAATTAAAATTACTTTATGTACTTAATGTTCATGGAATACTTCTTCTCGGACAATAAAATTATTGAACTAAGAAAAGTCGAATTTAGTGATAAGGGTTAATCTCTTACAATTTTATTTATTTTTTAACTATGGAAAACTGAAAGGAGATATGAGGATCAAACAATATAATATTTCAAGAAGAAGGAAAAAAAACCATTAAATCAACTACTATGAACATACTCATAGCATTTTATAATACAACATTAGTATCACCCAATAAAAAAAGTGTATGACTTCTATCTCACGATTCATCATCTACATAACCACCTTATTATTATTGGTCATGAAAATTCCAAAGATTTCATGGAATCTTTATAAACCAAATGATGGGGATAACTTTAGTCTAACACATAACATCACATGAACTAGGATTTTGTCGCATGTACAAAATTTATTTGCTTGGTATTATGTTTGGTGACTTTGACCAGTGACCTAAAATTGTGATCTATCTAATAAAAGATAGCAAGAATACACAGAGATTCCCTTTTGTGATTTATCTTAATTTAGTCTCTGAATTGCACTAATTAATCCTTTTATCTTTGCTGGGAATGTGAACATCTAAATTCTGAAATCTCCTGAAAAAACGGAATTTGAACTACTTATATAAGTTGTGATGTTTTTTTCTACACCACTTATTAGTTGACTTGTTATGTGGGACACATTTTAGCCTTTTTAACAAACAAAACCGGTGTTTTTTTTTTTTTCTTCCGAACATGAGAACAAGGCTCTTATGTTGGAATTCATATATTGTGTTATGTAGATGTTTTCAAAAGGGTTAAAGTCTTAGGAATGTTTTTCACATACCCAACAGATTTTATTTCTATTGCAGACAATTCTATTCGCATAAAATCTTTATAGATGGTAAAAAAGATTTTCAAGTATTTAAAATATTTGTAAAATCAAGACACAATTTTTTAAAATTTGTGTGGACTTGTTAATACTTTCCTTAGATAAGGGAACAGAAATATCAATGAAATAATCTAGAGTGTGGATCTAAAATAATTTTCTTATGATCGGAAAGTGTGCCATGAAGTGGTAATCGATTATGTTTGCGAGATAATTATATATAGTATAGTATCTATCTGTCCCTTTCTTTATATGATTTTCTTTAGAAAATTATGCCTTTGGCGATAAGACTGTTTTATAAAGTCTTATATATTTTAATTATTTTTTTCCTAAAATATTGTTAATTAATTGGCCTATATTTTAAAAATAATAAATACTAAATTAATAACATAAAGTTTCATTGGAGAATACAAATAAATAGTCACCTGTGTTACAACTTGATTAATGCAGTTTTGCTTTAAATATCATAAGGATAGATTTAAAAAAAAAAAATATACAAATTATTAACAGATTTACTATTAACTTAATTGATTACAAGAGTCTTGTCAAATAGAAAATGAGGTAGTCCATTTTATATGCAAAAATAGTGATCATACTAAATTGGGAATTGATTTTATTATGTTACATCTTCACAAATATTATGCCAAAATATCTAGGATAAATTTGTCAAAATATATTTATCATGTACCAATCCAAACATACATGTTGATAGTTTATTTATTTTTAGTTTCTCATAATTTTTCTTATTATTTTAAATCAAACAATAACTATTTTCACTTTATTTATTATTTTTTAATTATTTTTATTTCTTTTACCTTAACTAAATTCATCATTAAGGATCTGTGACCAAAACTAAAAAGGCGCGTAAAGTTTGATAAAATAGACATGAAATCACGAAAAATGAAAAAAATAAATAAATTCTCTCATAAACTCTCCGTTTTAGATGCGAAGATTTATTAGGAAAATTGGTTTTTATAATAAAAGAAATTTAATATTTTGTTAATATATGTTTTATGTTAAATATACAAATAAATTTAATAAAAGTATAAAGTAACAATAAAATAAAATAAAATAATATTAATAGTATATTTATAAAATAATAATAAAAATAAGATAATTATAAAATAAAATACCAATAATATTAATATTTAAAAGTAAAATAATAATAAAATTATAATATAATAATAATAAAGTTAAAATGAATTTATAAAATAAAAGAAATAATATTACCAATAATAATATATTTTTAACTTTAATTTTATTTTATGAATTGTACTTAATTTTATTTTATTTATTAAAAAGGTTATTTTATCAATTATATCTATCAAATTACACGTAAATTTTTATAAACTTTCTAAATTCACATATTTTTCACACGTGTTAAATTCTATTATTTTTTATTCTCTTAAATTAAATTCATCATGTGGAAACTTCGTATCGGTGATGGCACTGCATAAGTTAAATTTCAATGCAATTTCAATGTAAAAGACATTTCACCCTCACGTCATGCTCAAAAGTAATGTGCTTTCGCTTAACAGATCAAGCTTTTTGAACAATGTCTCATGACTATTTATGTCTCAGAAATTGTACACTCTCTTGCTTCTACAAAATTTAAGATTATTTTTCTCTTTAAACCTAATACTAACTCTTCCAACTATTCAGTTTCATCAAAGACGTGTAGTTTCCCATTAATCTATTACAAAGATGATATATGAACACAAAATACAGAGATCATAGTCAACACAAATTGAAAATCACTTCATAGTACACAAAAAAAATTCAGTCCACCATTTATTAGTATGCTACCATACCCTGCGGCTCAAAAATTAAGGACTTACAGAACATTAAAAAACAAGACCCTCTTGCAAACCACTGATTCATACATATGTAGACGATCAATCTTAACTTTTTGGTAAGTTTAGGATCTGGTTTCATGGCTTCATCTGGGTTCTGCTGTAAGGCTGCAAGACCAATGCACATTAAGGGGACAGCAGAAGAAAAAAACAGAAAATTTGTGAGAGAATATATAAACTTAGGTGTTGTTAATTTAAGAAGAGAAAAGAAGATCTTATGAGAACGAAAACTGAATCAAATCTACACAAAAAAATAACAGTATTTTAAATTTAAAACCTTAATATATTAAATTTATGAGTCTTTTTTTCTCTTATTATATATTACTTAATTTTTTTATTGTTATTTAATATAAAATTTAGACTAATACTTAAATATTTAATCCAACATTATAGATAAAAAACAAAGATTTAAAAAGAAAAAAACAAGTCATTATATTCATACAAAAGATCATATACTTTTTTAAGTAGATTCCATGACAGAAAAGACGTTTCGTAACAAAAAAAACAACAGAAAATTAGATTATTACTATTTTCTAATAATCCATATGAATAAGAAACAAATTTCATGACAAAACATACCTCATCAGGAATGGAAACACCATAAGATTTGGATATTTTGGTGACATCAGAAACCAAAGGATACTTCAAATCACCAAGGCCACTTGACTTTCTATCTTTTGGATCCATGCAAGGTGTACAATAATAACAATATAAATAACGTGACAGAATTTGAGAAGCTCAGAATGTGTGTAATTCTCTTACGCTGATAAACTCCAGATCAAAAAACCACCTCTGCTTCAAAATCTGGTTCAAACCAGAAACAAAACATCATTTCAGCAAGATTCTTCAAACTTCAAAGCAGTGTGCTGTGATGTTAACATACTGTGATGTTAACATAACAAGATAAAGAGTAGAGACAAGAGAGAAAATGAGAAACAAACCAATAACATGCAATTTTGGTTTAACATTTGCTCAACTTAAACTTGGATTATTATCTACATTTAATTTTAATATCTTTTATTCTTTTAGATTCTAAATGTAGATATGGGATTTTAAAAACACACACCAGATTTCTAAACAGGGATTATTTGATTTACCGTTAGATTATGTTGAATGTTTGATTTCATGTAATCAAGTCAAACATGACTACATGACCAATTTCAAATTACTTTAAATAAAATTCTTCTTTTTATATTGGAAATGCGAATCCTACCTACAAATAGAAAGGCCAAAAATAACATTAAAGAATAACAAACATGTATTTAAGAATATACTTTGGTTAAATATATTAACACTAATGACCCACTTTCTTTTTAAGAATCATACTAGTTATAATCACGTCAAAATTAAAACCTTATCTTACATGTAAGAGTTATCAATGTGACAATTTATATAAAGTATTAATTTTTAATTTATAATTACACATCATCTTACATAAATTTTCTTATCTCAATTTATATCTATATTTCTATGTCATCACTTATTTAATACAACTTTTCTTTGTGGTTTGAATAGAAATGTTGTTTCGAATGTCAATTTTAATTATTTATGAGATAAATGTGACGAAAATAAAAAATAAGATGGAATAAATGATTGTTTTTCAATACTTTTATATTAACTTCGTCCGTTTATTGTATTCTAAATATTAACCATTGTCGGTCTACGATGAGAAAACGGTTTATATAAATTTTACTTAATTATGTTTTTTATTCTTAAATTTTAGATAAATATATTTTTACTTTTTCTAAATTAAAAAAATATATTCTTAGTCCCTAAAATGTAAAAGCATGATATTTTTTAAGTATGTGTTAACTTTATTTGATTTTAAACTTAGTTAAAAACATTTCAAAAATAACGTTAGATTTATAATATAAAAAAATATAATAATTATGTTTCGAATAAAAAAAAGTTCCAAATGAGATAACTTATCATTATTCTAATAATCATGTACACCAAAGTTTAGATCATTTAGAACATTCGAATATATAAACGTCATAATGTTATGTATAATTAATAAAATCTTAATTAAGTATAGTTTTATGGGATTTTATCTATTAATAAAATCTCTAAATCTAATAGTTTATTATTTATAACCTGTATTAAATAAGGCTTCATTTTTTTCGTTTGATAAAATATTGAATCATATTTTTTTATTCCTGATAAAAATTAGTCTTCAGAATGATTTTCACTCTCCTATTTTGTGAAAGTTGTTTAAACAGTATTATGAACAAAATATTTTTATTTGAGCAAAAACAAAACAAAAAATCTGAGATAAAAAACAAAAATTATATAATAATTTATTTGCACTATTTTAATATATATTTTTTATATTTAGTTATTTTAGATCTTTTATATTGATTAACAAATGGGTGTAGATGTTGCTTGTAAAACATAGAAAAGTTTCAAACATCAACTAATAACAACATCATGTAGTAAATAGACTTCTAGATACGTTGTAGAGTGTAATTGATACAAAATGTGTTCCTTTTATGTTGATTATAACTCAAAGTTTTTTAAAAATTTTTTATGAAATGAAAAATTATATTGAAAACTTTTATATTTAGATCTACACGAATGATTACACTCATAAAAAATTTACAAGAATGATAACGAGATCAAATTTCTCAAATTTACAATATTGTTCAGGTCTCAAAACTTATAATACAATAAATGAGATCTCAAAACTTATAATACAATAAATGAGAATTTAAGGAAATAGTTACACATGTGAGACTAAATACATCTAAAACAAAAAATAAATGAGTGTATGGGGGATTAAAAATGAACTACAACTCAATTAAGAACCTTAAGAATGAATGTAGATGATGAGTGAAAAATCCAATACTTGATGGATGAATCTAAAGTGGAGTGACAACAAAAGCAACAAGAGAGTAAGTGGAAAAAGAGACATCGCAAGTGAAAGAAAATTAGAAAAGTGATGACGCTGCACGTGGAAGGAGAGAATTTTATAAAGGGCATGGTGGAGAATGAGTTTGAGTACTACAACCGGCACAAAAGATGTTATTGTAAGAAAGAGTACCCAGAAAATAGAGAAATATGAGAGAAGGCCTTATCATTTTTCTGAATAGAATTTGCTAATATTATGTAGCGTTTGTAATATTAAATATGAGTATTAGTGGCATCAGTGTGAAATTTGAGTTGTGAACTTAGGTTCTACCTACCATATGTGTTTAGAAAAATAATTCTTTTAAGACCTTACAAGTAAAATAATTATATCTACTCCTTATTAGAAACAATAAAACCTGTAAGGTGTAGTACATGTTTTTACTGATATTGAAGTTGTTTGATAAATGAGAGATGTTGTTTCAAGATGGGAATTCACATCTTTTGATTAATATGCTTTATCTCATGGGTTTGACAATCAAAATTGAATAAGGTATTAAAGATATTTTAAAAGAAGTGTCTATAACTGTTAAATGAGTCAAAAGAAAACATTTTTACTTATTAGGTGGTTCAATATGACTGCGCGTGTGTCTATTACTAGTCATACTAGACAAAGTCATGATTTCTAAGATTGAGACACATAATTATAATAAAGATTTTATAGAGATTGACAAATAAAATATGTTAGAAGGTGATAGTATAAACCTTATGGTCCAACATAACCTTAGACTCATCATGAAATGTCTTATTTATAAACGATTACTCGTGAAAGATAGAAATTTATATATTTTAATGTAAGATTAATATCCTTTTACAATTCAAAGAATGACACATCGTGGTTAATAATTAGTAGGTAACAAAACTTAAAGTGCTTAGAACTAATAATAGATTTAAGTTTTGTATCATATCGATTTAATAAGTTTTATAAGAAATAATATATAAAGAGGCATAAGATGGTCATTGATACATCTGAACGAGATTGTCATGCTGAGAGGATGAATAAAATTGTTTTTAAAATTGGTAAGTTGTATGTTACTAAGAGCCAGTTTGCCTAAAATTTTACAGGCAAAACTATAAATATTATTGTTTATATGACATATAAGATTCCATTGTCTCAGAGGGTGAATAGAACTATTTTTAAAATGAGTAAGACATATATTATTAAGAGCTAATTTGCCAAGTCTTTATAGACAAAACTGTAAATATTGTTGTTTATATGACATATAAGACTCCATTATTTGTTTTGAAGTTTAAGAAACCTATTAAAAAAGTAGTTTTTTTTTATTTTCTTTTAAATGAAAAAATATAATATGAAAGTTCTTCCATGATTTAGATTTAAGATAGATAAGTATAATGTATTGACTAAAAAATGATGATGATCTTTTGAACACAACAGATCATCTACTAAACACTAAAGTACTTCTAATAATTTAAAGATTAATTATCCTATTACCCACTATAAATATTTATTTTAACAATTTTAATGATTTTATTATTTTTGTTTGTACATAGATATGTTATATCTTTTTGAATATATTATCTTAATGTATGTTATTTGTGTGTAAATATACTACAAATATTTTATTATTTTTATTTTATTGTGATTATTATGTGAATACAGCATAACTATTTTTTTAATATAATTTTTTATACATTATTTTTGCTTAACTTTTAAACAACAATTTAAAGTATTCTTTATACAATGCCGTTGAAATACTTAAAATATTATTTAAAAAAAAAGCATTTTTTTTATCTGTGCTATTATTATAGTTGCACTCGATCATTTATATTTTTCTTAACTTGTATATATTTTAGAATTTTTGTGATATAAAAACACATGTATAGTAGTTTTTATATCATATGTATATCATAAACACATGTATATCATAAAAGCTATTATAATTGTGTTTTTATATCATAAAATTTTTAAAATATATACAGTAATTTTTCAGAAATATAGTTTATATTCCTAAAAATGATTTTAATTGTTTTTTTAACAAGGAGACAAAAAAGTATTAAAAAAATAAGCAATATCTCATATCCGTTTATAATTATATCGAGTCTATGTACAAATATATATGTACTTACTTTAATATACATGAACGATTTAACTAAACTTACACTCTACAGTTAAAATTACAAATAAAAAGTAAACACAGTATTTATTTTAACATAATCATATTGTTGATTATAAATAAAGAAGGCTGAGATTTTATTTATTTATTTATTTTGACAACAGATGAATATAAAATAATTCACAAGGACAACAATTTCATAACAAAAATCATGTAATAAATACATGCAATATTTTTATGATTTAAATATATACCATATATAAAATGGTCACCTTAAAACATAAATATCCTTTATTCCAAGCTTCATTGATTTTAAATTATCTTTACACTGAGTTCTTGTTAAAAGGTAAATTTACTGCTTGAACTGTACTGCAAACACCAGTTCATAAAATTTACAGCTATTAAATGAATAATTGAATCAAAATTAGAATTACTTTTATTTTATTTCTTAAAATATTAAATTTAGTATTATTATTAAATTTAAACTTTGTAACTTAGTATGCAGTCCGTCTAAAGCTACGAACAAGTCTAAATTATTAAAATTTGTTGTCTTACATTCTACTCCTTAAATATTGATTTCACATTATGATCTCGATTAATCTTACAATATTTTCAAGTAATAAGCAATAATCAAAAATAAAAATAGAGAAAAAAAATTAAGAAGCGAGGCTAATTTCATAATAATAATAATAATTTAAGAAAAATAGGAGAAGAGTGTAGGGTAAAAAAACATGTGTAAATTGCTATAATAATAATAATATTATTATTAATAATAATATTTAGCGTTGTGATGTAAGAGTTAAAATTTGTTTATTAATTTTGGCGCATGCAGTTCCCTCCACATCTATCCGAAACCAAATTGCCTCCTTCCCTCGTTTTCTGCTCAGCCTCCTCTACGCTCCTAACTCCCTCTTTTCCTTCCAAACCCTTTTCCCCACTCTCTCTCTAAACCTCACTTTCTCTCTCTAAAACCCTACTTTTCTCCATTTCTCACTCTTTTCCCTCCAATTTTACCCCAATTTCATTCGGCCCTCGCCCATGTCCACCGCCGCTGGACCTCCCGACCGCCGTCCCTCGCCGCCGCGGGGGGCTGCCGGCACCCCTGCCCGCCCGCCGCTCAAGCGCCACCTCGCTTTCGTCACTAAACCGCCGTTTGCTCCCCCGGACGACTACCACAGCTTCTCCTCCATCGACTCCCGCCGCCTCGCCGATGAAGCCGTTGTCGTTAGATCTCCAGTAAGTACATCGGTTTCCCCTCTGCGGTCTCAAATTCACCTCCGCGCCTCTCGAATCTGGAATGTCCTGTTCTGCGTTGAATGTGATGTTAAATTCACTTGACGGAGATCTCCTTTGTGTTTTAACGTTTGTGTTGTGTGTTGTTGTTCTTTTCTGTGGATCTTTTCCCTCTCCTTAGTGGATGAATGAGTTGATGATTATTTGAGGTTGTGATGCTGTTTCTGTTATTCTTGGGTCAATTTTCTAGCTTCTCGGGAAGAAGTGAAGTCAGTCTCTCAGTCTCAAATAGGCTAATCAGTGTTGACTTGGGGCTTAGTGAGGTAGTTCTGTGCGATAATCAAGTGGGTCACTTTTGATAAACAACACGGTCTTTGCTTGTGGTTAAGTTGACCATGCTTTAGCTGTCTAAGAGTTAGGTTTTGGACATATAAAGTTATTGGGATGGGCAAACTTATTTTCTTTTAATAGTTGGGCGATTGTATGACTGAATCTAAATCATTTATGGGCTTTGCTTGCTATCAATGAGTTAACTCTGAATTGAGTTCTGCATGTTGTTTTGTACTTGTTGACATACAGTTTTGTGATGCATAGTTCATCTAGTTTTAGTGGATAGGTAATGCTGGCTCATGAACTTCTTCATCTGTGACTCAATGTGATAAGATTGAATTGCTTTTGTACGTGTGTTTCCCCCCTTCTTTTGTTGATATTTCAAGGAATATTTTATTTAGCATTGTTGTAATCGATTGTAAATATGGAAGGATGAATTAATACCTTTGTTTGATTGGTTGCATTTATGTTCTCCATCACAACCACAACCAAATGTTTGTGTTTGTGTATGTGTCTTTGATCATCTTATTTCTATGCTATCTTATCATTTATTAAAACTGATGTTGGTTGCAGTATATGAAGCGAAAGGGTGGAATGAACGACAGTGAAGGAGAGTCTCACGTGCAAAAGTGGAGTAACAGTCCTGGATACACTAATATTAGTAACATAACAAATAGTCCCTTTAAAACTCCAGTGTCTGCGAAAGGGGGAAGGACACAGAAGGCAAAGGCTTCCAAAGAAGGCAGATCATGTCCTCCAACACCCATCTCAAATGCTGGTGAGTACATTTCCTTTTATCTCTATCGTTCAACAACATTCAGTATTCTGTTTGAGAATGCTTAGTGTTTGGAAACACTATATGTCCAAAATATAAGTTCTGACTTACCTTTTCGATGATGTGCTACAGCCATAATATACTGTATTTAATCAGACAATTTTTCTGATTCAGGTTCCCCTTCTCCCCTTACTCCTGCCAGCAGCTGTCGTTATGACAGTTCCTTAGGTAATTTTAGTGGCAAACTATATTGATAAGCTCTTTTCAGTTCGCTTTCCTGTTATGTTTGACTAATGGAGTATGTCCATGAGATAAGAATGACAACATCCACAACTTCACAGGTCTCTTAACCAAAAAGTTCATCAATTTGGTCAAGCATGCTGAGGATGGTATTCTTGATCTAAATAAAGCAGCTGAGACTTTGGAGGTCCGTCTTTTTGTGCAAAAAAGTTATAACCAAAATATCTTATATTTATTCTTCCTCTATCACGTATGAATTTAATTTGTTTTTTCCTTTTTCACAGGTGCAAAAAAGGAGGATATATGACATAACGAATGTTTTGGAAGGCATTGGTCTCATTGAAAAGAAGCTCAAGAACAGGATACACTGGAAGTACTGTGACTGACACATTTTAATTTTTTTCTTTAATGTATGTTCCTTGAAATTTTGACATATATGTAGTATGAGGGCAAAATTCTTACATCAAACCTTGTGGATCCCAGGGGAATTGAATCTTCCACGTCCGGTGAGGTGGATGGCGATATCTCTGTGCTTAAGGTAAGTGATTTAGGTGTTGTATATTTGCGAATTGACACCCAAGTAACTAACTGTTATAGAATTGATAGTGTCACAAACATTTCTCATGTACCTTTGTTTGCGTAGCAAGCAAAATTTATCGGATCGAGAACTTATATTTTTCATGATTCACTGTATGAAGATATTTAAAAGGATTAAATGACTAAGTAGTTGGCCTTGTTGCTATGTCTTGCAGGAAGAGGTTGAGAAACTTTCTTTGGAGGAGCAGGGATTAGATGATCAAATAAGGTTATATGGTTGCTTTTAGAAAAAAGCACAAATTTGCTACTTCAAAACTGTTGTCATAATGCTGATTTTTCTAATTTTTTGTCAGGGAAATGCAAGAAAGATTGAGGAGGCTGAGTGAAAAAGAAAACAACCAGAAGTAATCTACTCCCCATACCCATTTATTTCTTAGATTCGTTTTCCCTTGCACTATAAGAAATAACAAAATGTTGTCACTGTATTTTTATACCGATTTCATTTCTTTTTAGGTGCCTTTTCGTGACTGAGGATGATATTAAGAACCTACCTTGTTTCCAGGTTAGTCTTTTCTTGCATTGCACTCCCAGCTTATAAACATTGCTTTATCTATCTTCTCATGTAAATTCTGATTATTACTATGGTTTTCTTTTTATTAATACTGGTGCGTTTCTGCAAGCAGAATGAAACTTTAATAGCAATTAAAGCTCCCCATGGAACTACCCTGGAAGTCCCTGATCCTGAGGAAGTAAGTTTAGTGCATAAATTGATGAAAGGTTCACGCACTTTATAAAACTGATGTTCTGATGCATGATGGAGAATTATTGCTTCTATATGCATCAGGCTGTAGACTATCCTCAGAGGAGATATAGAATCATTCTTAGAAGCACAATGGGTCCCATTGATGTCTACCTTATCAGGTATCTGTCTTCGCTAGTATTATTTACTTAACTTTTGGTTTTTTTGTTCTTATGCTGTGCATCCAGAAATCATATTAGTCCATTTTTTCTATCCAATGTTCAATTCATCTTTGGTGTTGACAAGATATTCCCTTACCCATACTTTTTAAGACTAACCCTCATGCTGGGGATGGTTTAGTAACCCCTTCCCGCGGTAGTCACTCCAGTAACTTCCCTCTACTTTTCTACTTAGTCTATCTGATTATGCATGTTTTATTTAATTCTTCGAACTTCTGAACTCTTTTCAGTCAATTTGAAGAGAAATTTGAAGATATTAACGGTGCTGAGCTCCCCATTATCCCACTTGCTTCCAGTTCCGAGTCCAACGAACAACTAATGACAGAAATGGTTCCTGCCGAATCCAGTGGAAAAGAATTTGAACCCCAAACTCAGCTGTCTTCTCATGCATACTCCGATCTAAATGCTTCACAAGAGTTTGCTGGTGGCATGATGAAGATTGTCCCTTCAGATGTTGATGTAAGTATATCATGATCAATGAGTTTCCCCCCTCCCCTCCTTCAAAATGGGTGGTTAGTGATTAAGTTCTTCTGATGGTATTATTTTAAACTAAGCATTTAATGAGTGGATAGGAGCGATCACGCTGGAATGCATGGACACTGTTTGCTGATATTCTTTGTAATTTTTTGTAGAATGACGCAGATTATTGGCTTCTATCAGATGCTGACGTTAGTATAACAGATATGTGGAGAACAGATTGTATCCTTTTATACTTTTTTAATACTTTTATGCTTTCTCTCTGTTTTGTTTATAGTAGTACTATACTTTATTCCTCAACGCCTACTATAATAGCTACTGTTGACTGGAATGGGGTAGACATGCTTCATCCTGATTTTGGAATCATTTCGAGGCCACAGACTCCATCATCGGGGTTTGTTGAAGTGCCAACACCAGGAGCAAACTCTAATCAGAAGTGATTTCGATTAGCCTAATAGCTCAGCCAGAAGGTATGGATGACCATCATCCTTTGCACAGAGGGAAACCACTTCTATAGAGTGATTGCTAGCCTTGAGGATGTCAGGAGTTGTTGCATGTCAAGCTGAGAGTGGTTGCTTTACTTATGTTAAATCATTAACTGGGAAAAATAAAGTTAGTTACAGTAGACATGCTATGCTCGTAGAGGATTTAGCTTAGAAGGTAGAGCAGCTCTCACAAGTTTTATCGCAGAAAATGTTGCTACTGAGTGAAATATAAACAAGACAGTCTCATAATCAGTATATATTGTGATATGATTAGTCGTATTTGAAATCTGGAATCATGGTTCCAGTTTTTTGAAGATGAGTTACTACATATGCTGACTGCAACGATCTACAAGGTGTACCGGATAATGATAGGACAGGACCACCTCGTTATTGAATTATCATTCATGTTGCTTGTAAACAATTTCATAATCATTCATCAGTAGAGATAAAATTGTCAATTATTTTCCTCTTATTTTTTTTCTTTTTATAATGGATTATGACATTTGAATTGAGTATTTGAATGAATACTGGACATAAATATATGCTGGACAAAATAAAGACCATAATTTTAACATAATGAAAAATTATTAAAAAGCATGTGCTCTTTATATTTTTTTTTCTGAAATTGATGTCAGACAGTCAAAAGTAATTACTCTGTTACGTACTAGTATTTTACAAGAAACCTGTCTTTGAGGTGAAAAATTAATTCACAAGGTCCACTAAGAAATCGTGTGCCTCTTTCTGACTGAGAAGTCATTGTAATTGAACTGGACTCATTAGGCGTACGCAACAGCAGAGGGACCAGATCATGCCTGTCACGTTTTGGTTATAGTTTCATTATTTTACTAAGCACTTCTCATTTATGGCCAAGGATGAAGCTTGAAGGTTATGTTGTTCCAACGTTTCTACTCTACAATCGTAGGGTTACCTAACCTTGATTCACTTAATTCAATAGATAATCTCTCACTCAAAAACATACCAAAATTATGGTTGTGATTTACCTTGTTAGTATATGATTAAGACTATTATAGTAATAATAGATGAGTGATTCTAATTCGCTTACTTATCACAGTAAGAATAAAATGAATTCAAAATTATACACTAAAAATAGTTACTAAAGCCAGCATCGTAGATGATAAAAAATGTTCACTTTTAAAATAAAAAAAAAACATTATTAATAGAATAAAACAATTTAAAAATATTATAAATTATATAATAAATATTACCTCAATATTTGTGTATTTTTAATTGAAATAAAAAGTTTATTGGATTGAGTGCTTAAAATATTTGTTATTTTCTGTTTAAATATTTTGTTCGATTTTTGTCATCCATGTAATGACATGACCTATTTTTGTTTCTCTAGTTTAACGATTGACTTATTTATTTTCTTTTCAATCTCTTTCAACTTGTCATAAACTTGTTCCTTCCTTTTCGTTAACTGACAAGGAGATTTAAAAATAAAAAAAAGAGTTAATCATATAGTTAGCGATAAAAAATATGAAAATAACAATCACATTATCGAGTTGATGATAAAAATCAAATGATAGAACCTAAATTTTTAATAAAGTCTCAATGTACTCGAATTTATCTTAAAAATATACTAATAGTGTTTTTTTTTTCATGGAGAGCGTAAAAGAATCTTTATTTATATATACTCATTAAACTTAGTTAAATAATGCGTACTTAAAACTAAAATTTCAAACTATTAACTAAATTTCAACAACTTTGTTACCCTTTAGCAATGCAGTTGACTTTAAACCTTTTTTATTTGCCTTTTCAATATAAGTGAAATTTTCATCGCTTAATCGTATTTAATGCAATAATTAACTCCGTGGAATAAAAAAAAAAGCTTTCCACATTTTAATACTGATATTTTTATTTTATTCTTTCTCAATATTATTTATCGTTTATTTTCTTTTGGTGTTTTGTCTCTTATTTCATAATTTTCATTTAATTTCTTTTGGTATAAAACCATAATGATTAAAATAGTCCTAAATTTAAAGATAAAATTCTGCCATCAGGAAATAAAAAAATAAAAAAGTTAAAGCATTAACTTTGTCCACATAAAATGTAAAGATTTTATACTTAAATGATGCCTCCCTTGAGATGTGAAAGCTCCACTTTACCACTTTAGACTTGGAGTGCAAAGAAAATGATTCTTATTCCTATGTTATATGAAGATAAATAAACTTGTAAAAGAATTATGAATTTGGAAGATTTTTATTATCTCATATCTATTCTACAGAGTTATTAAAATATGCCACACCCAACTTACTGAGCTTGAAAAGCTTGAAAGAGATAGATTAGGTCAAATTCTTTTGTGACACAGAATGTATAGATAGAGTTTATTTTTCATAACATAATTTACTATTCACCAACCGTAATTAATTTTATGTTAATACCGATGTTATGGTTATACGTTAATGTTTGTTTAGAAAAGTGAATTTATTTTTTATATACATGTTGATAAAAAGTAATACTGAAAGTAATGCTAAATCTTTTTTATAAGATTCTTTTATTAATTTTGAACACTTTATTTTATATGCAAATAATAAATGAGGAAAAGTATAGATACACTTAATATCTTAAAAATATAAAAGAATATATATATATATATATATATATATATATATATATATATATATATATATATATATATATATATATT
>Ga0099825_1005046_pt1 | contig 17115 bp, 7 predicted proteins | sample SiratroredBW_FD_76838 | JGI IMG/M metagenome (GOLD analysis project Ga0099825, IMG submission 76838) | Root nodule microbial communities of legume samples collected from California, USA - Siratro red BW | ecosystem: Host-associated > Plants > Roots > Nodule | place: USA: California | collected...
AAAAAAAAAAAAAATAAAAAAAAAAAATGTGAGTCAAAAATAAAAAAAAAGGAAGATATGAAAAAAAAAGAAGCTAACAAAAAAAAAAAAAAAAGAAAAAAGAAGAAGATGATCTCAACAAGAACAGGAACTTTTCTTACAACACTTGATTGATGATCTTTGTTATAAAAAAATAATAACAATAACCAGTAAACAGTTTTTGAGCCTGTATATCATTTTTCTTCAAAATCTTTTAAACCTTGACCACGTTACAAGCCATATAAAGTCCATATTGATTGAAGAATGATTGTCAATGTTTTTCACAAAAAATAGCCTTGCAACAGAGGAATGTGACTGCCAATACAAGTCAAGTTTTTTTTTTAAAAAAACAAAAAAAAAACAAAATGCCTTTGGTGGAAAGGAAGATACAAACCTGCCAACTGAATAAGATGAAAATAGTGTCAGCACCAACACTGGGCAATCCTTTCTTATTTGTGTCTTTCCATATTTTTCTCTATGCAAGGCCGAATTACTTTTTGTCATCCATATTTTAAAACTAGGGGCACTTCCAGTTGGTTCAACCAGTATCTGTTTATTTTCTTAAAGATGCAGCTTTCTCCACATAAGTTGCATTACCCCAATTTCTCACTAAATCCATTTTTATTCATCTAACCCAATGACATTGGTTATCCCTTTGAACCTTAATTTCCCATTTCTGTCAAAAATTAGGGCAATTCTGTTGCATCCATGATCAGCTCTCAAAGAGTATGAAAGATTCAAAATAAAGTTGCACTCATTGCCTATTTGGAGTTTAACATGCCCTTCCCATATTTTTTTTTTGTTCATCCACCCATTCCGACACATATGCATCAAAATGTTAGAATCTATCACATTTACAATTTTTGTGTCAAGCATTAAGGTTTGTGAATACTTTTTTTCAAATTCAAAATTCAATCCCAATGAATTCAATGATTGCATAAAAAAATATTTGGTTTAAAGAGAGGAACAAAATTGCAAACTAAAATCCTCAAGCATTTGAAAAGGCAAAATCGAAAATTCTCATACATTCATATGAGCATCTTCAAATAATAAAAATAAAATCTCATGCAAGTCAAAATTTCATGCATTAGCATAGAGTCATGCATTCAATTCATTCAAATGGATAAAAATTCAAAGAGTTTCATCATTACCATGCATTCATTCCCCAATGGAAAAATCAAAATTGTCAGGCATTTTCAAAAAAAATTCTCATGCATTCATATATGCATTTAAAACAAAAGCAAATCACAAATTCTCAATGCATTTAACATGCATTTAAAGCAAAAAACAAATCATAGATTGAATTTTCATATAATGTTTTCTTGACTCCCTACAGAAGCAAAGTCACAACTCTACTTTGATATGTTGATCCCCTGCAAAAGCAAGGTCACGTTTGTTTTTGGCACTTGATCCCCTGCAGAAGCAAGGTCTTGGCCATTCTTGGATTTTCGACTCCTTGCAGAAGCAAAATCACAACTATTTGTTGGTATGTTGACCCTCTGAGGCAATGTCACATTTGTTTTTTGGCACTTGATCCCCTACAGAAGCAAGGTCTTGGTCATTCTTTTGTTTGACTCCCTGCAGAAGCAAAGTCACAACCATTCTTTGATGTGTTGATCCCCTGCAGAAGAAAGGTCACATTTGTATTTTGGCACTTGATCCCCTACAGAAGCAAGGTCTTGGCCATTCTTTATTTTTCTGTTTGTGTGCGAAAGGACTCAAAGTCGTATCCACACTTTATTGTTTCAGCTCGTGATGGTGTGTGACCCTCTCGACTTGGCTAAGGTCTCAACCTAATTTTCTACCAAATCTCTTTTTTCTTTGAACTTTGCAAATACCCGAACGAAATAATGTCTTTATCTTTACTTAATCTTACTTTGATAATATAAAATTTCATCAAATTTTCATATTATCTAGTAAAATTTAAGTAAAGAGGGGCAGCTGTCAACACCTTATTTTTTCCACATAAATATTAATTAGAATAAAAAATTTTACAAAAACAAAAAAATAATAATAAAAGAATAAAATGTAGTTGATTAGTTACAGATTTATTTTAAAAATGAAAAAATAATAAAAAAGGAGAGAAGTTTAACTTATTCATTAATTTTTACGAATTAAAATAATAATTAATAATAACATAAAAAATAAAAATATAAAATAAAACAACAAAACAACAAAACTTAAAAATAAGATAAAACAAAAATAATAAAAAATAATAAAAGAAATTAAGATTGCTTTAAAACTGTTTCTTAATCTGCTCGTTCAAATCATATTTAAAATAATAATGAAAAAACAGAGACGGAGTCAATCTTCTGCACTGCTCTCTTTTAATAATAAAATAATATAAAAATAATAATAATAACAAAAAAAGATACATTGTGAAACGGTTCTTTCCCAGTTTCCACAATCCTATTTTTCCGTAAGTTACTTCTCTTATAGATAAGTGTTATCATTTATATTATAAATCACTCAATTCTCATTGAGGGAGGCACGAAGACGAGAAAAGAAAAAGCAAGAGTACATAAAAAAAAGAAAAAAGAGTAAGAGAGAGCAAAATAAGCAAAGAAGAATAGAACAAACGTGAAGAAAAGTTCAAAGAGGAATCAAAAGGCAGAGGCAAGCATTTTTATAGAAGATTCAGATATATTTTTAACAATAACATGATAATATTTATAGGCTCTGTTTCCATATTCCTTTTTGCTTTTCATTATCATCCTTTCATAATATAAAAACTGAAAAAATAAATAAGCATATTTTTGCATTCTTCCATTGTTTATTCTTAAATGACGTGTTCACTACCACTACCCTCCACCACGTCAAAACCTTGTTATAGCCCTAAATGGCCATTCATGCACAACCTCACCATGGAAGCACCCTCTAGAGGAAGTGGAAGACTCAAAAGAAGAAAAGAACTCAACTAGTTACTCATGTTTCTCAAAGGAAACTCAAGAGGTCCTCACTTTCAAGGAAGGTTCCTCAGTGGTGAGCCTAGGATAATACTCTCATTTTTAATGACTTCAAAGAACAAGAAGACAAGCAAAATAGCATAGTCAATTCTTATTCAATTCATAAGTGAGTACAAAAGGGGCAGGCCTTTTATTTATAGACTTTGGGGGCTCCTAACACATAATAATCTATGAGATGTAGGACTAAAAGGTGCAAAGTGAATCTTCACTTGTAATTCACGCTCATACATCTTTTAAGTCTCACATTGCTCAAATCTTCCATTTCTCAAGTGTTTATAAGCTCCAAAGCGCACTTGAAAAGCCCACAAAAATCTTTGAACCTTCTAAGTATTTAATCTTGTATACTTAGTTTAACTGAGCATTACTTTCTGACCACACATCCAAACAACCATCTAATTGCACCCATGGCCTCAACCCGTCGCAGTCGCAGCTTCTCTACGCTTCAACGTTCTCCTCTAAACCTACAAACACAGAAACATTACGTTTTGTCGTCGCCGTCGCCGTCCACCTCTCCTACCATTCAGCGTGCCACTTCCCACCGTATGTCGCGTGCAACTTCAACCGAAGGTTTTAGCTTTCCCCTCACAGACTCCGCACATTCCACCCGCGAAACCCAACCTTTACTTTCAAACTTTCTAAAAGGTTTTCTCTTTTCCCTCACAGACTCTACACATTCCACTTCCAAAATCCAAACTTTCCTTTCAAACTTTATAAACGTAGGAAAAAACCTTAAATGCCCCTCCGTACAAAATACCACACATGTCCTTTAGCCACGTAAGAAAAATTTATCACATATGCAGTTGGCAAAGGGTTGGCAGTCACGTGTGGTTGTCAAACCAACATTTTCCTTTACTTTATGTATTTTTGTAGGGTGCCACGAGACACTATAAAAGCGACAGCAATTGATTGAGAATACCAAGGTTTGGTTAGTTTACTCTCAAAATGATTACATGCTATTTCACCTTTTGGTTTGTTTTAAGTATGGTCTTACCCTTATCATCATCACTCAACTCATATCCTACACCACACATCCCTGCTTTGTATGCTTTTGGTGACTCTCTGATTGATTGTGGAAACAACAACCATCTTCCTAGCGGTGGAGGAGCCTCTTTTCTCCCTTACGGTATAGACTTCATGCATGGCAAACCTACAGGTCGAGCCACAAATGGAAAAACTGTGGCTGATTTCCTTGGTAATACTACTTTGCCATTTGGGTATCTATGATTCAACTCTCTTTGTTTCATAAATTAGTGTTCATTGTTACAAGCTTTTCATTTCCCACAGGTGAAGTACATACTAGGTTTTCAATTTGAATATCTATGATAAAATACTAAGAACCACATAACATCTTCGTTTGATTTTCAATTGAACTATTTTTAAACTGAATTTTATCTGAATTAGCAGACGGTGACTTGTTTTTTCAAAATATATTGCATCTGAGTTACATTTACGAACTTTAATCCTTCTGAGTCATTTCTTTCTATGTAGCTATACATCTAGGACTACCCTTAACCCCTCCCTACTTGGGTCTTTCGAATGATCAAAGGAACAAAGTAAGCACAGGCATTAATTATGCATCTGCTGGGTCTGGTATTCTGCCAGATACCAACAACGTAAGTTGATGTCGCACCTGTATTTGAAGTTCATCACCTAAGATGTTTTTTTTTTGTCTTTAACATGATGTACCCTTTTCATTGCAGAGTACATCTTTGACACTAGACAAGCAAATTATGTTCTTCCAAAGGACTATTAAACATAATTTGCCTAAGATTTTCACTGAGAAAGACAACTAGAGAAACATATTTCTGAATCCTTGTTCTTTGTCTCTACGGGAGTAAATGATTACTTCCGTAATGGAACCTTCCCTGGCAACAAGAACTTCGCTTTTTTCCTTATAAGTGAAATCACCCAGCGCATCGAGGTACATATTTCATGTGTGACAGAATTGATTATAAATTTACTAAAAATAGAGGGATAGAAAATTTACAATTCTTTGGTTGTATACAAAGAATATCCATCAACAAGAAAACTGGGAAATTTCTTTATATTTCATCTTTTGTTTTCTTGCAGAGAATGTATAGTCTAGGAGCAAGGAAATTTTTGGTGAACAACATTCCTCCAGCAGGTTGCTTTCCATCACAAGTTATCAACATGAGACCAATAGGAAAATGTGATGAGAAAATAAATACAAGGATCACCTTTTACAGTAAGAGGTTGCCTGGCTTCACCTTTATACATTCAGATCTCTATGGGTTTCTTAAGAAAATGCGACAAATTGGACGTTATTATGGTAAGAAGAAACCAAATTCTTTTAGAAAAAAATCAATCTTTTTCTAAAATTAAAACTAACCTGTGAATAAATTAATATGTAGAATCTAGTTTAATACGTGAACAAATTAACTAATATTTACTTTTATTTGCAGGGATAGTAGAAACATGGAAACCTTGTTGCCCCAATTCCATTTATGGTGATCTCAAATGTCAGCCCAATACTATCCCTTGTGCAAACAGAAACGCTCATCTTTTCTTTGATCCATACCACCCCAGCCAAATCGCAAACCAAGTATATGCATGGCTATGCTTCAGTGAAGAGATTATTTGCAAGCCTTTGGGCCTCAAACTGTTCTTGCAAGCCTAAGTTGTGTTATTGCTTTAATGTAATTCCTATCAAAATCCTAGCTAGAGTAATTGCTAGCCGTAAGAAGATTGTGTATAAAGAATAATTATCAAATAAAAAGATTCTCGTGTCGAATCACCGAACGTAAATGAGTGCGAACTTATTTGGTTCGTCGTAAACATCAAGATAAACTTGTGGTATTCGGTGTTACAATTTTTATATGCATAATTTTTCTCTCTTCTCTCTGAGATACTAATAAAGAAAACTGTACAAGAAATCACAACTTTTATATCATAAATGCAGATGCTTTCATACGTTTTTACTTCCTATAACAAAAAGCAATTATTTCGTCTTTATAATTTTTTCTTTTTTTTTAATTTAAAAATAAAACAATGATTTTTAGGATCTAATTTTATATTAGATTCAATAATTTTTAGTATGTTTGAATAAAAAGTCAATTAAAATTACAACAAGTATTCAATAATGAAGGGGTGAGGATCAAATCTTCATTTAGATTTAGAACATACTTCTTAAGATAACTTGATAGTCCATACATAAATGATTATGTATAAAGCCACATATTTAATAAATATAACAAACCGTCAATTGAAATTATACAATTATGTATTACCAAAAATCGTTATAATGTCAAAATATTGATTGTTTACTAAAAGATATGTCTCGTATCAACATAAAATCAATGTTGTCTTCATAACAAAAGTCAAATTGATCATAATTAAAGCTCATAATAATCAAAGCATTTCAAGATTCTTTTCATTGATCTTTACGCTAAACTAGTGGTTCCTTGGAATTTCTTGATTACCTTGTCGTCTTCTTGTCAAACACCCGTGAAAACAAAATGGTAAAGTTTCTAACAAAAAAAATTCTTTGCCCAAACTTTACACAGTACCTATAATTTGCTTTTAGGCTGGCCCCTACTTCCTTGCACTGATAGGGATATAGTGTTAAGATCCCAAATGAGGAGTATAGGGCTACTCTTGAAGGTTGAAAAAAAAAAACCATGTGCTTAGCAGACTGCTTTTTTCGGAAGGTGACAAACCACTTACCCCATTTTGATATGTGCATCAAACTCAAGGATCTTTGGAAGTTACTGGGTTGTTAGAAGTTTTTGCATTAAATAAGTGTCACTTTAATTTGATTTTCTTGTTCCTTGTAGGTTCTTAGAAATTGTTCTCGGAATTTTTATAGTTTTTGCATGTTCTTTAGATTTTACCTGTGCGATTCTGAATAACTTCCATTCGAATATTAGTATTTGAAGATTTTCCTTTCTATACACTTAAAAAAATAAAAAATTATTGAAAGAAGCAATCTCATAGTAATATCTAAATATATTAATTATCTAAATATATTAATAAATGTACATGTTGCACGTTACTTTAAGAGTCCAAAACAAGGATAATAAAATATATCTTATTCTTTTTAAGACATGATGGAACTTCGAACTCCAAAACAGACAATATCTTGGATGTAATGATTGATTCTAATGATGTTATCTCAATTGAATTAAAGAAGTCAGAACATTGGTGTCGATGGAGCTCAAAGCTCAAAACGGAGAATACTTCAGATGTGACGATTGATCCTAACGATGCTATCTCAATGGACCATTATCGTAACGATGCTATCTTAATGGACTTGAGGTCGGAACATTATGCCTATCCGATAGGTTCAACCGAATTTGTTACAACCTACTTGTATAACTCTTCAATTAATTCTAATTATGATAGACGATTAAAGAGTTCACAAAAGTAATGAGGCTGAAAACAATTCAAAAACATTTCATTACTTAAATTCATGCTTAAATTCATCACCATGCACTCTTGATTATAGAGTGAATTCCTACTCTAGCTTCTAGAGCAAACTCTCTAACTCTAGCTTCTATGAGAAGCTTCTAACCCTAACTTCTATGATAAGCTTTAAAACCCTAACTTGCACCTTAAGGTTCACACACGGTGATGACAAGTGGCACAAGATAGAGTTTCTTCCATACCTTAAACCCTAAACACTCTAGCTTCCATGTGGTGCATGCTCTCCATCGTCTTAAGTGTCTTGGCTCCTATATCCTCTGGGTAGACGTCCAACATTATTTATGGGTTTCAAAGACCAAAATCTTACACTACATGACCCAAATTTATTATGCTTGACCCAAATACAAGGCCCAAATTTTTCTAAACAATTTATACAATTTAGAGGACTTCTCCTTAGTCATCCATGTTCTGCAAAGTGATCTATTCATAACTGGATTTGGACCCAAATAAATGGTTAGAGGCCCAAACAAACTCAAAGCCAATCTTCTAGAAAGCTCTTGATCCACCCTCTAACTATTTGCCCTCTTTTTTCTTTGACTAAGGTGGTTGGGGCGTATTTCATCATCCCCTCCCTCCTGAAAGGAATTTGTCCTCAGATTTGGCAATTTGTAACGGACAACAACCTTATTATTGTTTGGTTATTCCTGATACCCTCCTAAGTTAAACACCATTTTGTAAAAAAAAATGAAAATAGTAAAACAGATGGTATATATACAAAACATAAGAATGAAAGTGAAATTCACAAGAAACAATCTCTCAAGGTCAAGGTACTCCTTACTAGATGATGGATAAATGTTGCTGACCTAAGGAACACTTTCATTTTTATTTGTGTTTATCTATGTTTCTATCTCATGAAGTTGCTTAATATTTTGATCTTAATGTTTAATTTCAAGAACCTTATCACATGATTTTTTTTATGAGTGAGGGTTTTTTGTGTCAATGTCTAGCTTAGCCCTAGACACAAATTTTTCTTAGACAGAGGTTTCTTTTCAATTAACTCCTTGTAAGGTATTTTTGAGGAAGATGATTCAATGTCTGGTTTAGCTCTAGACAAAGGTTCACGTAACTTCTCACAAGATATCTAAAGAAAAGGATTTTATATCAATGTCTGGTTTAGCTCCACACAAACATTTTTCTTGCTTTTCTTATTTTTTTTTCTCTCTTTTCCTTTTTTTTATTTTCTCTCTTTTTCCTTCTACATATTCTTAATTAATTTTTCATGTACAAGCTCTATCCCTTGAAGTTCTTGATCTAAATGAGCTAGACATTTTTTTTGTTTTCTATTCTTTCTATCTTCTCCTTCTTTACTTTTTTCTTTTCCAAATATGAAGGCAAAACAAATTTTCTTATCGTATACACTTTTAACTCACTCTAATTTAAAATTTCTAATTTTGTAACACCATTTTGCCTTTGTCTCCACCAAGACATAGCATATTCTTCAAAACTTGAAGCATGGATAATCTTCTATATTTATCTACTTGGTGGCATTCAAAAAGTTTCTCAACTTTCATTTCACATCCTAAATATTTCTCAACATTTTTGTGTCCATAGAATATAGGAAGGCTTATCTCAAGCTCTATAGAATAGAAATGACTTCTATAATTATATCTAGGGAATGGTTTATTATTATAGCAAGAATCAATATACACCCCTTCTTCTCTTAATTCTCTCACCTCATGTCTCTTATCCCCATAATTTATCCCTTTTTATATGCCTGATCTACTTGTTTTGGATTTTACTTTTCCTTCTTTCTCAAAGTCTTTAGCTTTTCCTCAATAATGGGAAATTGAACTTCAACATTTATTTTCAATGATCTAACGCTAGTAGAAAAAACGCTTTCTACATCGATTCTGGAGGACATTCTACATCGGTTCCAAAACCGATGTAGATGTAAGTGATGTAGAAAGTCTTAGACTTTTTACGTCGATTCTATAATTGACATAGTATGTGTGCATACTACATCGGTTGATAAATAAATTACCGAAGTAAAATACCAGTCCGAACAACACTTAGGAGGAGATACTACATCAGTTGTGGCTCTCAACCGACGTAATATCTACCTTATTACTTCGGTTGAAAACCCACAATTGACGTAATACCTCCATTTTTTGAAAAAAAAAATACAAAATTTTCTAGAATTTTTTGATAAATCTCTAATCCATACAAAGAAACACCACAACAATTTTCAAAATTCTTTTGACAAGTATAGATAAGTCAAATAGAAAAAAGGATGTGAAAACTACTAAAAAAATTAAAAAAAAATTAGTAAACGATGAAATTTTGGATTTTGAATTCCCTTTGGGTATTTCTCGCAAGCTTCGTTATGTTGTTTTGAGCAATTTTCATTTTTGGAGCATCTCAATCCGAGCTCTTTATCAAAAGTTATGGTCGTTTGAAGTTTCTTCGCCCTAAATTTTTTAAACCTTAAATATATGATAAATATACACAATGTAAGAAATTTATTATCAAATATACACTAAATCAAGTTGCTGATAAAAAATTTGGGTCAAAAATAAAATTTTAACTGTTTTTATTGAAATTTACAAGATTGTTAACCTCTTGCAAAGAGAAGCAGCAAGGAATGTCGAACCAAGCATTCACAGCAAGGCTCACGGATCAAGTGACAAATAAACCCTAGCAAAACTAGTGAACACAAGATGCAAATGAATACCAGTGAGAAGAGAAAGTGGCACCACGCGAAATGCAAATGAAAACCAGTGAAAAGAAAAAGCGGCACCATGCAAAACGAACCCCACAACATGAAACTGTGAATGCAATGGAGGAAATGAAGTGAATGAAGTCAATGAAGGCACGTGAAACAACTTTGATTATAACATGGAAAAGCGAAGGAGGAAAACCATCAGAGCGCTTGAAAGTGAAAATGAAGGAGGAGATATTACGTAAGAGAAAAATAGTGTATCTAACCCAAATTTAAACTCAAGAGGACATATTACATCGGTTGGGAGCTCCCAACCGATGTAATATATGACCAACATTACCCAATTTTCCCCAAATTCACTCTCACGCACACGAGGGAGATACTACGTCAGTTAGGAGCTCCCAACCGACATAATATGTCACCAATTTTCCCCAAATTCACTCGCACGTATGAGAGAGATACTACATCGGTTGGGAGCCAACGGACGTGATATGTGACCAAACTTTACCCAATTTTTTCCAAATTCATTCTCGCACTCACGAGGGAGATATTGCGTTAGTTGGAAACTCTCAACCAATGTAATATTGCTACATACTACATCGGTTGGGAGCTTCCAACCAACGTAGTATATTCACCGCCATTAAAAAGTTTTCAATTTTTTATTTTTTTATTTTTCCAGTCCTTTTGTACGTCAGCTATTTGTGGAACCGACATAAAATATGGTATACTGCGTCGAGTTTGTGTGAACTGACGTAATAGCTCTTCAAATATTTATAAAGTTGCCACCATGTTTTTGTTTATGTTGGTTCCTTTTTAACCGACATCATATCCTGTCATAGAAAGCTATTTTTCTACTAGTGTAAGCTCATTCAAAAAATATTTCAAACCATATTTATTTTCGTTGAATTCATTGCCATTATGATGAGCTGAAGGCCTAGACATCTTGTGTTTTGTATATACGGTTTTTCAAAAGCAGAAAGAATAAGCTGAGAAAAATAGGGGGAATTCTATGTAAAGGAAGGTTGTCACTTAGACAACTTACGTACCAGGTGTTTCCTAGCCAGAACCTTACCCCACTGCAATAGACAAATTTTTTTCTTAATGAAAATCAATTAAATACAAATGAAGGAGACTCACACTACAAACTTTAAATCACAAAGTTATCAACTAGTCGTGATAAAACAAAAATAAAAGAAATTTTATTGGCAATGCTTTTAAAGTAAACTAGACGACCCTAAGGTGAGGCTCATTGATACCATAGACCTTTGAGACACGCTCACCGTCTAAAATGCAATATTAATCCACTAATTAAATTATTAATACAACTTACGACTCAAAGTAATACAACCAAATTGTTTGCTAAAATTAAAAGCTATTACACTTGCACTCCATGTATTTGATACAATGCCTCACATGTTTCACTCTATATTCTTGCAAACTTTGTCTCTCAATCCAGCTTCATTGAATGGTCCTCTTTGTGAGCTACTTTAACAGTCTTGTACTCAAGTATTCACTTTATCATTAGTTGACTAACACATCCACAATCTCTTTTCCGTTGTTCTAACTCATTCAAGAGGCCACCAAAGAAAGCAATAAAAGCTCAATTTGTGAAAGTGAAATGGACTAACTCATAATTTAGAATGAATATGACAAGCAAGAAATAAAGTGACTAAACAGTTTGGCACACAAAATGAGTATCTAAAGATGGGCACTAGAGCATATTTTAAAAACTGAAAACAATACTAGAACATGATCTGGTAATCTATCTTCTCGGATTTATTATGATTTTTCTAGAACGAATTGTTTTATGAAATTTTGTACTCAAGTTCCCAACATCATATATGAAATGGACTTAATTAATTTGGCATAAAAAAGTCACTAGAAAAATTAAAATAATTCCAAACCTAAGAGCAAACAGTGAGCATCTCCTTTGTTTTCAACAATTAACATTCTAGTTTTTTCTATCTACCATTTTTTATTTATTTTGAATTTGAATGCACCTTTTTAAAATATTATTTTGTACATCTTGAAGTATTCTCACACAAATTTTCAGCTTAAAATATCAAGTAGTTTGATCCCAATAAAAATTCCAATTCCAGTGAACTTTCATCAAATAGTTTATGAGCAATGGAAGGAAACCCATGGAATTGATAAAGTTGGAACGTAACCACTAGACAAAATGGAATTGCTAATTACGGAGACTTACTTAGTAAGCACAAGAACTCAAAAGCATAAAATAAAAAGCACCAAAGCACACAAACTACTAGACATATCATCAAACACTTGCTGAGCTAGGTAATTTCACTCAAGCATTTTATCAAAAACCTAATATACTACCGTAAAACACAGATTTGGTGACATGTATGGAATCACATGACTTGGACATGACTAGAATAGATTCATAATAGCAAAAACAAAGACATATACACACTTTTAACCGATTAAACTTGAAGGACAATGCAAAAAAAAAAAAAAAAAAAAATAAAAAAAAAAAAAAAAAAAAAAAAAAAAAAGCTTAATGCAATGCATGAAACAACCTATATGACACTTTTTTTACAGTTCAACAAGTTGCAATGTATTTGAACCGATCAGAATGAATTTAAGAACTAAATAAACGGTTGAACTAATTCAAGACATGTAAAATATATTGATGCAACTTATAATTATGAAAAATAGTGAAGGAACACATAGAACACTCAGTTGCATAATGAACCTTGCTCTGAATACCATATGATGGAGTTGGATCTATGAGCTGTGATGTCCAATAGTTGTTAATGCAATGTCTCCACAGTTTGGAAGAGCCACATTGGTTGGAATGGATGCGGAGTAGTGGAATACGATGGAGGAAGATTTGAAGTGATTAGAATGACTAGATGGAACAAGGATTGATAGAGGTTAGGGTTTCTATCTAGTAGATTCTATATTAGACTCAGGAAGAGCTAAAATAAGGAGCTTAAAGGCAATGAGGCTAGAAACAATTCAACAACATTTCATTACCCAAATTCAAGCTTAAATTTACATCACCATGCAATCCTATTTATAAAGTGAATTATAATGTGAACCCTTGAAGGATTTTAGGATCTAAACCAACCCCAAACAGAGATGAAGATGGAACTTCCCAAGAGAAGGCAAGAGATGGCGCAACACACTTGATACCATGAGACAAAAGCTTGGGGTAAAGACAAATTCAAAGGATGAACAAGTATTGAAACACGAAACTAAGAGGATTTGAAAACTTACAATGGAATGAGGAAAGAGATGATTGAACATGCCACCTTCAATATTAGAAATCTTCAAGGATAAGTGAATGAGGATCTTCCACTTGAAAAGGCTTCTCAAAATAAGAATCAAAGAAAGGAACAGAGAAACAACTCAACAACTTTCACAATTTCTCAAACAAATTTTATTCATTCAACTTGTTGTCTTTGTACAAAAGAGAGAACTCCTATTTATAGCAATCATGGAAATCCCAAAAGTCATGTATTTAAAAAAAAATATTAACAAAGTTAACTAAGATTAAGGGTAACTAATCTCCTACAAGTGTAAAAGGTGGTTTGGAAGGTGTCGCGACCGGGATCGCGACAGGAGGGCGATATGAAAAAATTATTTATTTTTTAAAAAAAAATATTTTATTTTTTTTATTAGATATTGGAGTCGGCACCATAGTTTATTATGGAAAACTACGGAAAACAAAAAAATTAATGTCTGCGAACCAATTTAAGATTCGGGAGTTGGTTAAGTGTGGGAAAGGTATTAGCACTCCTACCATGCCTGTTCTAAGACGGTACCTTTAATCAAATAAGAAAAAATGAGTGTGATTTTAAAAATGTTATTTTTTTCCAAAAATAATTACAATAAAAATACAAATAAAGACAAATAAAAGAAACAAACAAAAAAACAAGCAAATATTAATGCAAATAAAAGTAAACAAAAATGACAATAAATTAAAATAAAAGTAAAATACAAATAAACCAAAATAAGAAAACAAATATGCAAATAAACAAAAATGTCAATAAAATAAACATAAATACAAATAAATAAAGAACAAAGATGCAAATAAATGAAAATAAACAAACAAACAAACAAAGAAAATATTTCTTTTTTTTTTTTGGCCCAACAAGGATTGACCTTGGTCTTACTCATTTCCATTCAAAATGAAAAATCAGGGTTCGTGTAGTTCTAATGATAGAATTTGTTTGTTGGTGTTTGATATTTTAATTTTGAAAATTTTATACTTTTTTATATTTTCACTAATTTATTTGAAATAAAATATTATTTATTGATTTATTAAGAAAACAAAGAAAAAAATAATGGTAATAATAATAATAATAAAATAACGGTTTAGGGTTTCTTTTGAGTGTTCTGATGGGTTCTGATGGGGTTTAAGGTTCCTCTTGAGTGCTTTGATGTTCTTATTTCCATGATTCATTGAGATTTTGAGTTTTGAAAGGTTTCTTTTGAGTTCTCTAATGGGTTTTGATGGGGGTTAAGGTTTCTATTGAGTGCTCTGATGTTCTTGCTTCCATGATTCACTGAGATTTTGAGTTTTTTAATATTTCTATTTATGGTTTTTTTTTTTTTTGAGATGGAGATTGTGACGGGAGCAACAATCTCTCGATTTGGTTGGGAAGTTGAGAAAGTGCAAAAAGTAGCAATCCCAAAGAAACAACTCAAATAAATAAATAAATAAATAAATAAATATTTATATTCTATCTATTGCTATTTCATTTGATATTACACCATGTGATCACAAAGCAAGTACAATGCAGCATGAATCCTAGAAAGTATAGAGGACAAAAACGTACCAGTTGAAGAATCTATATAATTATTTTGACCTTTCTTTTGTAATTTGATTCGTGTGGAGCACTAGTTGAAGAAAAAATTTAGCTTCGAGCTCTTGTAATGAGACTGTGAACTATAATTTTTTGCCCCCTGTGAACAATTTTCTCTAAGTGTTGTAATTATGTGTGTTCTTTTTCGTGTGTGTCTCCTTATCTCATGGTTGTAGTGTGTGTAATCTAGGGTACATGAACTGTAAAAATACAATATGCACTTTAATTAAGATTTGTCAATTATCTCTAACCATACAAATTATTTCTTGTTTAACCTTTTAATTTTCTGGTGGTAGTAAATTTTAATGAGTATTTCTTTATTAAGCAAAATTGGGACATTAATTTGATTAATCAGAATTATATGCATTAAAGTGGAATAACCAATGCTCTAAAATAGACTTTCTAATATCATTAGCTTAAATTCTCATATTTATTTTATTCAAATTAGAATTAGTTCTATAATTAGACTCAATCATTGTTTACTCAAACAAATTTCTATCAATTTTAATTAAATCAAATAACCTGTACACTAATTCTAAAAATAGCTAAAAGAGCTTAGTCAACTACTGAAGCTCATTTTTCCATTTAAACCTGAAGAGACCAGACCTTTTTATTTTTATTATATTTTCTGCAAGTTGTTTAAAAAATGGACCCAATTAAAATAGAATTCAAATCTTCTCTCTCTTTTTTAACTGAAAAATATTTTTATGATTATTATCTTTATTTAGATTTGTTACTATTTTTTATTTTTTTATTTTTTTTATTTTTTATTTTATTTAACGCAATATTATTATTATTATTTATTTATTATTTTTTTAAAACAAATCTATTTTATCTTTTTTTTCAACAAAAATGAAAGAAAAATAAGTTATTATTATTATTATTATTATCTAAAGAGCAAATAAATACTTTACTAAAATAATGAAAGGGTGAGAATTTAAATCATATTTTATTATAATAAAATAAAAGACTATAAAATTCAAACTTAAATTCTAAACATTGAAAAAATGTATTTTTATTATTTTCTCCTTTCTCGTTATTTATTATTTATTATATATTTTTTTAATTTTATTTATCCTGACGAAATTGAGTCCCTCTTTACTTGGCTTTTACCGAATAATTTGAAAATCGAGATTTTCACATTATTAAAGTAAAAGATAAGTAAAGACAAGAACACTAATTTGGTCTGGATTTGAGAACAAAACAAGTACGATAGTAAAAAATTTGTTTTTCTTTTCATTATTATTTTTTTTTTTGAAATGGCCTTGACTTTGCTTCTACAGGGAATCAAGTGTCAAGATGCAAATAAAAGAAACGACCAAGATTTTGCTTCTGAAGGGAATCAAGTGTCGGAATAGAATAAAAAAATGGTCAAGATATTGCTTCTGCAGGGAATCAAGTACCAAAATGGGAATAAAAGAAAATGATGACCAAGATTTTGCTTTTGCAGGGAATCAAGTGCCAAATAAAATAAAAGAATGGTCAAGACTTTGCTTCTGCAAGGAATCAAGTACCAAAATGCAAATAAAAGAACAACCAAGATTTTGCTTCTAGGAGGAATCAAGTGTCAGAAGAAAATAAAAGAATGGCCAAGATTTTGCTTCTGCAAGGAATCAAGTACCAAAATACAAACAAAAGAACGACCAGGATTTTGCTTCTGCATGGAATCAAGTATCGGAAGAAAATAAAAGGATGGTCAAGATTTTATTTCTGCAGGGAATCAAGTGTTAGTTTCTTATACAGGGAATCAAGTGCCACAATAGAAATTTTCAAAATGCTTTTTATTTTAATAATTTTTTCTAAAGTTTTCAATGGATTTTCTTTCAAGATATGTTTTTCCAATGATTTTTTCAAAATCTTTTCAAGCAATTTTTTCAATAAAAATTTCAAAATATCTTTCCCAACAATTTTTTAGGAAATTTTCAACGAAATTTTCAAAAATATTTATTTATTTATGTATTTATTTACTTTTTTTATGATGTTCACTGATAATGCATGTACAAATTTCTCTAAAAGAGAATGTATGCATGAAAATGTGTTTCTTTTTTTCTTTTTTTTTCAATGTATGTACAAATGTTTATTTTTTAAAAAAGAATGTATGTACAAAATGTTTTTTTTTTTTTTTGGAAAAAAATTTATTTACAAATTTTTTTTTCTAATTTTTCCATTTTTGACTATTTTTTTACCAATTTTTTTT
>Ga0099825_1005050_pt1 | contig 17104 bp, 9 predicted proteins | sample SiratroredBW_FD_76838 | JGI IMG/M metagenome (GOLD analysis project Ga0099825, IMG submission 76838) | Root nodule microbial communities of legume samples collected from California, USA - Siratro red BW | ecosystem: Host-associated > Plants > Roots > Nodule | place: USA: California | collected...
AATTATATATATAATATATATATATATATATATATATATATATATATATATATATATATATATATATGTATATATATATATATATATATGTATATAAGTTAATGCAAATAAGTTACTATATTTTAATTATAAATTATAAAATTTTATTTATCATTACAAAGTTACCACCTTAATGAGATTATAATGGTTTATTAAAACTAAAATTATAAATTTTCATTACATTTAACATTATCGAATATAATTAAATAGTAGAATGGATAAATTTATATCTATTACAGAAGTATTTAGCAGTGCCTGGGTGTCTGAATTCATCTATAGGGATCTATTAATTATTTCATCCTAACTACTAAATAGGTGGTAACCACGCTGAGGGGCCAATCAACTAGTTGTTCTTAATGGAGACAAAAAAGAAAAAGAAAGCCTCTGACTTTTATTTTTAATTTTTATCATTAACTATTTTAAAACTCACAGGAAAAGAAATTAATAAAAAATAATAGTAACTACGCGAAATCTGGCTCACTTTCCGCATTAGATTGATCAAATGGATATCACGGGCCTTGAGTTTCTTTTCTTTCTGATTCTTTTTTCAATACATAGGGATAGAGGGAGGCACATACATGCCTGCATAAAACAAGCATGGTTTTTAACGTAAAAACATCATGTAAAGACAAAACAAAACAATGTGCACGAAACAAGTTCTGCATATCTTAAGGTTACAGCAAGCAATTAATTTGAAAACGATGTTTCCTTTAAAAAGGGATGCATTTTGTTCTGATTGATAATTTTTCTCCCAACATTGACCGTATTATTATAACTAATTACACTAAAGCTACGTAGCGCAGCTGTCAGATGAGACATGCTATTCTTGTACCTCATAGAACCTGCTAAGACATTAGTCTATCATTACCAACGTTATGCTCTAATCTTTGCCCATTTCATTACAATAGTAATATTATGTCTACATGTTTCAGTTGTAAAACGCTTATTTATTGAGAATAAATATCGGGTCCAGACAAGATCCGATGAAGGCAGGCAACATTATCCAACATAACAAACAACAAACTTTATCCAGTCAAGCGTTTTTTTCTTTAAAGTTAACTACTTCAGAAACATTTATTTTAAATTTAACTAAATTGGTCCAATATATGGTACTCTTTTTTCTTTTTAATATTATTTTTACCTCCCAATCTATATAACAACGCAGATATCAGACAGTTTATATCAATGAAAGGGATACACGACATTTTATTGCAGTATAAAGTTTGGGAAAATTTGTCAGATTATAAGAGATAAGAGTATTGAATCAAAATTTATTAAATGTCAAAGTATGGAGTGTAATTTCCCATAATAGTATTATCTAAAAGACTACTTTTTCATTATCTTTATAGTCCCAAATATGTGAGGCGCACATGCCTTAATGTCATACCAACTCAACTCATTCCAAATTATCAAAGGCAATAACTATATAATACATTGAATTTCACAGCTTGGTAGGGGCACTCGTTATAAAAAAAATAAATGTTCACGGGGCCCACTCTCTTAACAAACAGAACTATGTTAAAGCAATTCAAATCACCACTAATAAACTAATGTTCCTATCAATGAGAACGAGCTATTGCATAAAAGAAATTAAAAACTGTCACTATCCTTACTTCTATTTATTTATTTAATATACAAATCAATTTACATCCTTTAGCTGGATCAGAAACACCACATTGACTTGATTAAATTATGCCATTCACTGATGGATCAACCACAAACAAAACTTAAGCTTGTTAATAAGAATTTCAGCAAGAACACTGAACAAAGCCTTCCTGCTTGAATACCTAAAGAGAGTATACATCCAAGGTATTGAAAAGTATCATTTGTCTCTAGATCTTTCAGCCCACTTTGGTTTACTCTGCAGAATTCTTCATTAATGCACCCGCAAGCGCCTCATTTCAGCTTGGAAAGTGGGGCTGGAGAGTAGTGTTCGATGTGCAAGAGTCTTTATATCTTCTCTCGAACAGTCTCGGGAGATACGAACTAGTTCCCACAATGCACCACCACTAATCATGTCTCTTGCATTTATTTCTGGAATGCATCAATCAGAGACTCTTACGCCGTACCCGAGTGAAAGTTTAGTTTCCAGTTCACAGATAGAGTTTACTTAGTACTTACCATGTTGTGCTAAGTGACAGAGTGCAAGCTCAATATGTCGCCTAACTGATGAGGCTTCGTTGTTTGCATTTTGCACAATCCATGGAAGGGCACCATCCTCAATGAGGAAAGATCTTCCACTCTTTGTCCCTACACAATGTGGCAAAACTTTAAATCAGGTAATAATGGAAACTCGATGGAGCATTGATTTTGCAACAATGAAAAGTTAAATGCGGAAGTCAAGGACGAATAAAATGGGAGACATCTGTATCATTTTAGTTGCATCATGTTTGCTCTCTTTCAGCTTTTTATGTCTAGAATCTGCAGGGGATTTATTTAACTTTAATTCTATTAAATGATGTAGAGTTAAATTGTTGTATTTTTTTTTTATGTTTAGGTGAATTGGATTCAAAACGCTTATAAAGATACTTACAGATTATTTACCAACAAATTGTCACAGCACAGTGAGATTCAAATTCACATCCTTATTACATAAGAAATTGATATTTACCAAGTTACCAACTAGACCAACCTTTGTTGGTCGAGTCAAATTGTTGCCAAGTCAAATGTTTTAAATATCTACTATCAGTTATTTTTCATTTGCCATTCAGTTTGTGATCGTGGCATATTTTTAGGATCGTGATCTTAGTGGGTTGTTATTAGGCTTTACAGTTGTTTCGTCTGCAAAGGTTGAAAAAGGCTGTAATGTTCTCAATGGAATAGATACAGTCCAACTTTCGTTTTTCTTTTCCTTTTACAGAAAGTAAAAATTCTTTTCTTTTCTTGTTCAATTTAACAATTTCCTTATTTCTCTTGTAATTAGGCCAGAGTTGTGGTCCGAAATTCCCAGGTTAGAATAACTCCCTAACAAGTATATGCCGTGATCAACGTTGTAAAAATTTGATCATCTGAGATAATACTGTTTTAATTTTTCTAGATTGTAACAGAACACCTAATATGGGAAAATCTGCTTCCATTTCAGTGTGATGTTATTAGAATAAAAATACGAGACTTAACAAGCTGCTTACATAGGTTACCTTGACTAGATGCTCTTGACTCGCACTTCGCAAAATTCGCTATTCCACGAGCAACTTGTGCATGAACATCAGGATGTCTGCATCTGACCATTCCCAGGAGTGCCTTGATACCACCTTCGCTCCTTAGTTTTGTTTGTAGTTTATCTAGGTGCAGGGACACCAAAATTTTAGTGACGTCAGGTTATTTTGTTTCAAGAGAATCAATTTGATACATGATGCCTAGGACTAGAATTACTCCCAGTCTCCACAGATCAATTAACTTCAGTAACTCCAGAACAGCCTCATGAAATCCCTCACAAAGCAACTTTATAAGATTTTCAAAATAGGCCAGACATATTTTTTACCTTTTCTTTACTCTTCAGCATGAAAATTTTCAGAGCATTCACCAGGCATAACAAGAGCAAAAATATTATAGAAGACAAGCAAAGTTCAAAAGATGGCTTCATACATTCATACTCCTTTCAAAAACTGGATTATCAACTAACAAAAGGAAAGTTTTACTAGAAGTTACCGACAATGAAGTATGGTTGTATGATTAGATAGAATAAGCAAATGATTCATTCTATATTTCGTTGTATTAGAATAAGATCAGCAGTTTACCATTGCCACAAAGATTAGCAATGGCTCCAGCCACCATTCGAAGGGTTTGAGGATCTTCAGCATTCGCTGCAGTCATTGACAGCAAACTAATGCCCCCTTGGACCATAATGAGTTCTTGGTTGGCTTCTGTTGATACAGAACAAATGAGAAGAGACCGGGAAAAAGATAAGTAATAAATAAAATTATTTCATAAACATGCTATTTGGAAAGAAAAGGAAACTCAAATTTACCATTCATTGCCAAATTTGCAATTGCACCTGCAGCAACTCTATGAATGGTCTCATCTTGTGAGCTCTTGAGCAGGTTAAGTAAGGACGTAAGCCCTCCTGCTTCCACAATCTTCCCTTGATTTGTTTCTGCAATATCGATTTGGATCGATGTTAGGGCCAATGGGCCTTATAGTTTGCTTAGATAAACTTCATAAACACTTCAATTAGTTAAAATTAGCTTATGGATAAATTACTTGTAGAGGTTCTCATACATTCTAAAAGCTGATTTTTAATTTATTATGCAGAAGTTAATTTTAATATATGGAGAAGTTTTTTTTTTTTTTCATTTTTCTTATTTTCTTCTTCTACAGCTGTTACTAATAATTTTATACAAATAGACCCTTATAACACTAAATTCTATAAATTAAACATAGTTCAGTAGAAGTTGCTTCGTTACTTGAATCAGTTCATTAATAAACCAAGACAAATTTACGATATGTATCAAAGGAGGAACAAAGAAAAGAAGATTAAATACGCTGTTGTGGTGATATTTGTTTTTAACAAATATTTCAAAATACAAAACTTTAACTTTCTCCAAAGATTTGAATCCAAATCAAATAATTTACAGGTCATACCAATTTTTTTTTTTTTCCTTCTCTTTTCATTCATTTGCAAGATGAGGAATTTAAAAAAAATAAGCAGGTAAAACAACCTTCAGCAGCTAGATTTGCTACAACTTTCACAGCATGGATTCGCACATCAGCATCTTCAGCTTCAAGCAAAGACAAAATTTTCTGCAATCCCACTGTAAAAATATTTATTTTATCAGGAAGAAAAAAATCCAAAATCGATACAACAATCTATTACAAAATATAAGTCAAGTCGTCAAAACAAGCATATATTCTAATTATTACTACCTTGCTCAAATAGCTTGGCTATTGAGGGCTTCTCTCCATTTCCTGAAGCTTGCTGCTGCTGCTGCTGCTGCTGTTGTTGCTGTTGCTGCTGCTTAACTTGAGAAGTGAGAGAATTAAGACCACCTGTTTCTTTTTCAAAGCCACCTCTGTCAATGTGGTGTCTTGTCTGTAGGTTAAATGGCAATTAGATCTTGTAGTATCAACTTGTGCAATATCAATGCAAATGTTTCCGGTAGATAGCTATCATAAAGACACAAACAGTTCATTCATGGCTTCTTTAATTGTCCATAAACCAATTGATAGTGTTCCAACAGATGAAAAATGGACATAAATCATAACTTGTGACATATCAGGCAACCAACAAGTTTAGCTTTCAGATTTCAGCCAACAAAAAATATAGCCAGAGCCAAGTGCCTGAAGATGCCATTGCCTCCCATCGGCAAAAATATGATTCCAAGAAAAACATTGACATAGAAAAAGGCAATAAACACTTGTTTGACTTGTCATATCAAGATCAAGCTGAATTAAAGATATTAAACAGTACCGTAATTTAATAATTTCTCTTTGTGCTAATCCAATGAAATTGACATATTTTAGACCGCTGTTGTGCTTCAGGGGCTGGATGTCAAATAAAATCTTGTGAACTAATTTCTTCCTCTTCAAAATTTAGGTTTTTTGGTACAGAAGAAAAAAATATTTGGGAATGAGATCAGGTATTTCTTTGTGAATCAAAATGAATAACCATGGAAAATAACGGCAAATTGAATAATTAGTTAAATGTTCGAAATAAATTAAAAGGTTCTTCACATTGAAAACCATGAGAGAGAAGCACAATATACTGTAAAAGTGGTTGTCATTTTATGTAACACCTGTGCTCTAAAAGCCAAATAAATGAGGCTCTTTTACACTTTTCATATAGCTTACCTCATCAGCTTCAAGTCTCAACTGCAACAAATGACTTTGTAATATTGCTATTTCTCCTTCAAATTTCTTTGTTTGATGTTCCTTATCTTCCAACATGTTATGAAGTTTTGAGATCTCAGACTTTCCTGATGCCTATTACAATAAACATTTCTGTGTAAAATTAATCCAGATACCAATAAGAGGAAAAGAAGACATGCAAACCAAAAATATAAACATTGGAGGCACAAAAACAAACCTCTGACTTCTTTAGTTCCGCCACTTGATTCTTAAGATTATTTACTTCCCCTTCAGCAGCTTTTCTTAGGTAAGTCTCTTTCTGAAGCATTTTTTTCAAATCAGCTAGTTCCTCAAGAGATACTCCGGGAATCTAGGAAAAGATAATTCCTGTGAGCCCCAACGGTCAATTGAAGAAAATCCCCAATTAACTAAGTGGACAAACTTTACTATTTCATATGGAGCTATTATCAGTTGTTTTCAAATTCACAAATTGCAATTTATTTTTGGCTTCATAGGAAAATTTTAAGTCCTTCAATCTGAGAAAAAAATGTCCCAAGTATCACTCAAATGAAAAATTCATATCATAAAATCACAGGGAAAAATCATTAAATTAACAAAATTGGCTACAGAAGTTTTTATCCAGATTTTACTTTACATGATACTTTTCCCCCAAGTCATATTTCTCCTCCTATTACGTTTTCCAGAGACGTTGTCCTCTACTATGCAGTTCTTGGTAATTTTATCTATTGTGTACTAAGCTTATGACAAATATAGTATAATAAAAACCACTACCTCTCCACTAGATTTCATATGAGGTTTCTCATTCTTTCGCTGATTCATCACTAACTGTTCTTCAAGCTTCTTAATTGATTCCATATAGTCCTTCTGATATTTTGATCTTTCCTTCTGAGAAAGGAAAATGAGCATGAGTACATTTAACCAGGAAATCATCAACATGAAATCAACCATATATTTTGCCAACTATGGGCATATAATCTCAAAAGACTGGATACATCTGATACCATGGATTCACTATACCAGAAACTACGTAATTCGTTAAACTGTGTTTGAGAGACTCTTTCATACAAACTGCAAACTAATAACATAGATATATGAAGATGATATGGAACCAACCTCCAATGAATCTACATAGTTTCTTTCAGCATCAGATATTCGTTGTTGAGCTTCAGTGGCTAACCTTTCAACCTCATCTTCAAATGCCTTCTGCTGCCTTTCATGTTCCACAATGAGTTTATCTAATTCTATGTCTAACCTCCTAGATAAGCTTTTGTAATCAAATTCCTCCTTCAACTTTACCATGTTTTCCACCTTCATAGCCTACAAGAGGCACAAATGTCAGCATTTTCATTATAGTTACAAGGCACCCCGTCATTTCTTATTCTATGCAATATTCTCAAATATAAATTTTCTCGGGCATTTCAGCAGCTCCAATAATCTAAAAAGTAAGGGAAGAAAAACGATAGTACACTACTGAATTTGGAACCCACCCTTTGTCCAAACATTATAGTACTGGCAGTCTCTCCCCTATGTCGTGGAGATGGACCAATAGTAATGACTAGTGAAGTTCTTGCTGTACCTGTTAAAACTTTTAGATGTCAAGAAAATACATGCACAGATGTGGTTCAAAAAAATTTAAAGATGATTGACAACTTTAACGAAATATGGATCTCATAATATCTCTAATCTAGAATGGAACAATTTGTCTATGAAAATTTTGAACCAGAGATTTCACTCTAATGTCCATGGTGCTTCAAAAGAGGTGACTTCTGAGAAATGAACCACAAGCCCATTTTAAAGATTTATCCACAAAGTATATATAATACAAGCATTAACAGTGAGTCAGTAATTTATTCTTAATTGTCAGATTACTACAATACCCAAAGTGTCCCAAGCTTCACCACATGTTCTCTACATGCAAATTGAATATATACCAGAATAATTCTTGAATTATTGGACCTCCTTTTCATTCCCACATGCAGAAACATGTGACTAAACCAGGAACCAGTGTGTTTTACCAGCCACCATGTACTACATAGCATGCCTTAATTGAAAATTTGCTGCTCTATAGTATTAGTAATAAAAGAAATAAACAAAAAGAAAACATGAATTCTTATACTCACTGAATCTTACCTCCAAATGAATCACGTAATAATCTAGTAAGCTTTGAGTCACGAAATGGCACATGTGCACTATTCTCTGCAAGTGCGTTAATACACTTCCCCAATGCACTCAAGGACAGATTGATAGATTTAGCTTCTTCTAATGTATGTCCTTCACTTCCTATTAAGTCAACAAAAAATGAAACGGTCTCATTAAGCAGCATAGCTGTTGTACCATGTAAAACAATCCTGATTGCATGAACAATAGGTCTTTGAGCTCTGGTGATTTTACAAGGCTTAGTTCTTAAATGTGCCATTGTTTTATTTTGACTACTTAGTTTTTCTCCAAATTCCAAGTAGAAACAGAACTGCATATCTTTTCATCTTGAGTAATCAATATTTACCTTGAGTGTGAATTACATCAATCAGCACTTAGAACGATTTCATATTGTTTCAAAGCATTTGTATATCAAGATGTGTAAAATGTAAAAGGAAAAAGATGGGAGACAAATATGGATTGTTTCCTGAAAGCAAAGCCTCTGATAATTTGAAGCCACTAAAAAACAGATGAATATGGAAAGATCACAAAATCCACTTTATTAAATGTACAAACCTGACTTGTCAATTCGCTCTGAACCAGCAAGATCAACAACAACCAACTTGCCTTTCCTAACAAGAGGTGGCTTTATTGATTTAACCATGTGTGGATGATTTCCATTTTCACTTGAAAGAGCAGCATCTCTTCCTTTAACGGATCTCTTTACATGAACCTATAGGATTAAAGTTATATTCAACCCTCCAACAAAATTAAAAATGCAAATACTGAAAAGTGAAGACGAGCCCCATAAACAAGATATGCAAATTGATTTACCATCAGAATAGCATGACTTCTAGAAGATTCTGTATTCAATTTTGTATTTGCAGCAAAGCGGTGAGCCTCTCCTAACCTTAATAGTTCTACAAAACTCTGCTGGTCTCTAATGTCAACAAGGCTAGCACCAGGTAACGAAACATCACCGGTTTTGGGATCCTCTACGATGGCTATGTTATCATTAGCAGGGTCAAGCAGATCTTGAATGGTCTCCATATAAAGCTGAACAATGAAATTAAGAAACATCGTCCATCAAAGGCAGTGATACTAAATTAGAAAGATATACCAAATTCCTTTTCACTGCAAAGTACCTGTAAGTAAGAGACTGAGATTGAATCAGTTTCCAGAGAAATATCTGCAAGAATATCCTCCATGGCCCGCACCATTATTCCTCGTGCAGCATTGTCTTCCTCTCCAAGTCGTCCAAGTGTATAAGTCTTACCAGTACCAGTTTGCCCATACGCCATAATTGTCCCATTGTAGCCATCCAGTACACTCTGCAGAAGGTCAAAGTAAGGCATGTAATACAAGGAAGTTCCACAATAAGAGCAAAGTTGCTCAAATTCATATTTGTTTTCATAAACACTCTTCCCCATTTTCCTGTGACAAGATACATGCACCAAAATAAATGTATAAGATTGATTCTTGAGGAAATCAATAATGAGGAGCTCAAGAAAGTAGGAAAATCCCAAGCAATAAGTCACACCCTTAACCCACAACACTTCACTCAAACTAGCTTTTAATTGCTGAATACAAAAATGTACATATTCCGATCAATTATACACAAAGCAAAGCAATTAAATTTCTACCATAGACACTGAAACGACTTGTTCTTGCATCCTCACACATCAATGGACTGATGAATACCCACCTCCACAACAGGCCTGGCCACAACTTCATAAACACGTTTTTGTGAGGAAAATTCGGTTAGCACCTCATCAAACTCATAGGTATCTGCATCCCAATTGTTTTTCCGAAGTTTCAACCTCTTGAGCTGCAAATAAACCAGACAAACAAGTACGATTTACAATCCAACAGAAGCACAAAGAGCCGAACAGCAACGACAAGATAGCTCTCAAACAAACAACGAGATTTCAACTAATTCACGAAATATATTTACCATACCTCTGGCTGCAGTTCCACACAGTCAGCGAAGTCAGCATCCGCCACTGATTCCTCTGCGTTCCGTGGCCGCAATCTAACAGCCACTCTAACTCTTCCAGGAACTTCACACCAAGCATAACAACCACGTTGATGTCAGGACCAGACCAAAGTGAGAACAACAACAACAACAGCATTACTTGTAATTAAGCTTTCAAACTCTTTCGCGCCTGTTCACACAGTCGTTTACGCATTTCTCTTACCAAATTAACGGATCCGAAAGAGTTTTCCTCCAGAAGAAGAAGAAAAACATCTATTCTTAACTAGGTATCGGAACATGTCATACAATCACGGAATAAAAGCATAACTGAAAATTATCGGTCACAAACAGAAAATGCACACAAAATAAAAGAAGAAGGGAAAAACAGAAAACGGAGATCTCTTACCTGCAGCGTGGTCCTTGCCGGTGCTATTACGGCGTTGAGCAGGCTTTGACTTGACGTGAGGTTTGAGAGAGGCTCTGTGAGAGTGCGTGCCATTCCGGTAACTGTTACCACCCTGAGAGGTGGCCATTTCCGTTTGAAAAATTCTCAAGATATGAGGGTTTGGTATGTGTTGCTCATCAAAGAAACCAAAATATGGCTACTACTGTTGTGTTCTTCTTAGCATTGCACTGCACTGGTGGAATTGCAAGAGATGTGACTGGCATAATAAATTCATATTTTTGACTTGCTATTTCATCACACCTTGTTTGGGACAGACATAAAAATTAACAATGCCAACATGAGACTGGGCCTGATGCTCCACCTTGCTGGTCCCATTTTCTCTCTTCTCTTCCTAATGGCTGAGATAGTTTGTTCAAAGTACCAACTTACCCTTCCTCATTTCAAATTAAAGGTCCCTAAACATGGGCAGAATCGGAATAGAACTTAATTTTGCTTTTGTTTCAATAGAAAAGGAGGTGTCACCTCACACCCGCAATGAATCGTAGGCAGGCAGCATTCACTTTCTTTCAACTCTCCCAACCGCTCTATTCACTTTCTAATCAAGGGTTACTGCTATTTTTATTATATCTCTCTAAGTACCATCAATTATCCCATCTTAATTTTTGTTTATTTCGAAAATAATAATGTAACTCATGTTCGGTATATTACTTTAATAGTTTATTTTTGGAAAGAAATGCTTTGTTTTGATTAAACTGTCTTTTGTGCAGTTTTCAATGAGTTTTTGTCCATTTCCCATGGAAACACTGTTATTTGGAATTGCCCAGACTTGGAGAAGTGTCTCACCAGTTACCAATGTCACACACAACAGTACCATATTATTAAAATGAACCTTCATGTTTCCTGGGATTGAATATTATTGCTAACAGAGTCAAACATAAAAAACAATGTGTTTGTTAAACTCAGTACGCATCATCCCTCGGACAATATTATCTACACTCAAGGAGAAGCTGATTTGTAGTATTAAAATATTTGAGTAATTTTTAGTATATTAGGGTATTGAAATTTGTGCAATTTAATATATGCATTGTTTATATTTTTTTATTTTAAAATATAATCCATGTCATTATACAAAAATATATAACTCCTTTTGATTAAATTGGATGATTTTATTTCTAATAAATAAAAAAGTAATTTATTTACTTATTTAATAAAATAAACAATTAAGTAATTTTTTCTTATTTTTAAATAATTTAATAATTTCTATTTATAAAATAATAGTTATATAATTTTTTAATATTATTTTTTACAAAATAAATATATATTATTTTTATTAGTTTAATTAATTACTCATAAAATAATGAAATTAAAAATACTAAAATTATAAATTATATATATATATATATATATATATATATTAATGTAATAAAAATATAAATAAACATTTGCGCAAGTATATGTGTTTTCGCTAGTTAAGAATAAAATAACTTGCGAATGTATAAATCAAATAATTATATATATATATATATATATATATATATATATATATATATATATATATGTGTGTATTTCTTTATAATATCAATACAAGTATTTTTATTTTTCAATTACATAGTAATATTTTTAGAAAATAACTTAAATATACATTGTATGATATATTAATATTAAAAGTAATTTATATTTGAAATTAAATAATGATGTTTATATAAGATTTTGTATTTTATCATTATTGTTGTGATATAATAACATTTTTTTACGTAAATACACACTGTTTTGTCTTTTAATTTTTCATGTAAGATAAGTATTATTTTTTAAGGAGTTATTTTAATATCATTTTTTGAAAATGTTTTTCTCTGTCTTTCTTTTGTATTATATAATTTTATTATTTGTGAATTAAATATCATTCAGTTTAATGTCAAACATTAACACTGATCATTTGACATTTAAGATTCACTAACAGATGTTCTCCTTTTCATCATTCCTAGTGTATTTCCTTATACTTTTCTCTAATTTGTGGATATTAATTATGATGTTCTAACATTTTTTTTTATCTAAACTATAAATTCAAACATTTTACTATATATAAACCTTAAAAAAATATCATTTTTAACTATATCATCCAAAATTTGTTTTTAATGCATAACAATCCATTTAAAATCCATTAGATAATTCTGCGCAATAATCTAAAGAATAACACATTTAAAAGCATATTTAGTATCTCATTTTCCTAAAACTTAGAATTAATACACACAAAATTTTATTAAAATATTAAGAATATTTTACGAAATAGGTGAAACTAGTAATTAATATTTGTAATCTTGAATTTTATTTTAAGAAAGGTTTAATTTTATCTAAAACATGTTTTTGATTATTATAACATTTTGAATTTTTATTTAAGTAAATAATTTTATAAAATTTAATAGGTGTATATTTGTTTGATAAAACTGACTCACCTAGTTGGTATCAACCAAATATGTCATTAATTTATGCATAGACAATACCATTAATAATTAATTAGTCATTACACTTTAATTAAGAAAAGGGGAAAAAAATATAGTAAATGGTACAGACCAGTTTTATGCTGATAATTCAAAGGTTGAAGTTAGTAATATTTTTTTATTAAAAGAATAAATTCAAAATTGTTTAGCAAGAATAATAATTTTTGAAAAGGTCTTTGAAATTTAGAACTGAGAGTAGTTAAATTTATCACATCGTTTTTTAATTAGTACAGAAACAAAACATGTGATAGAAACCAGTTGTACTGAGAAAGAAATGCAGGGAATTTGAAAAATTTCTAAAGAAGAGTGCCATGGAGAGGCAAAGAGGGACTGAAGGCTATGCAGTTGTCACAAAAAGGGACAACAAGTGAATAAAGATGGAACCCTTTAAATCTATATGTATGTAGATTCAAATTCAAGAATCTGTGGAGGGAAGAAGCATGAACCTCCACTAAGCTTTGAAAATATAATATGAAACTTTATGTTCTACACTTTTTAGCTTTTTCCCCTTCTCATCAATTGGTCCAGCTCTCACTTCTGCATGGTGTTCTTCATTACAAACTTTATGATTGGTGAAAACTTTGCAGTAAGAGGGGAGTTTCCAGTTTTTCTGCAAAAGTGAAAGAAATGTGATTACAATCTTGGCAAATAAATTAAAGTCTTAATCTTTAATTTATTTACCATTTACACTTTAACATAGTATCTTCAATACTTAAATTTAGGCATTAGGCAAAAGTACCATGTTTAACATACATGAAAGCACTAATAGATTTTAAAAGATACAACTACAAAGATACTAATCTTTGAAATACATTAATTCATCAATCCTTTTAATTAATTCAAAAATTAAAAGATTGATTTTCCATAAAAATTTAATTAAAAATGTCACTCCGTTTCATCTCTGTGAAAAAAAAAAGAATAAAAACACAGTCCTAAATTTATATAACTATTTTGTATGTTTAATAAAGAAATAATTTGATATCGAGATGTTTTAAGCGTCAATATAAATATGATACTAGAAAGATGATTTTAGCGACAATTTATTTAAAAGCGATGTTTAATGCCACTTAATTTTGAATGACCAGCCGAAAGTTTTAAATATATTTAACTAATCATTTCACTTAACTTCTTAATTTATATATATGATAAATTCATAAGTTTCTTTGACCTTAAGTTTATTTCATTAAGTTATAATAGTTTTTCAGATTCTACTTGAAGAGTTCTAAATTATAACTTATTATGATTCTATCTACCATAACTGTAACTGAAAAACTAGTTAATAGTTCAAAACTTAAATTACTAGCTTTTAATTGAATTAAATGTATCTGATAAAAGTTTTTAAATGCATTTGACAACTTATTAACGTATTACTTTACTTCTTCTTTTTTTCACGTTAATAAAATATCTATAAAATTTTCTATTTTATTCCTTTTATTTCTAATCATAATATATACATATATAAACTAATTAAATATTAAATAAAGGATAAGAATAAAAAATACAAAAATATTAATTGTTGTTATTTTAAAAATTTAAAATAATAATTAAATATAAACAAAAGTCTTTCAAAAATATTACCTTTAAAAATCAAGGAACACATAGGATTAGTTCAAAAGCTTTATAAATGGTAAATCTAAAAGTGTGGAAAAAGTAATTACAAGCTTTTATTCGAATTTAATACATTTGATAAAAGATAAATATAACAAAATTACAAAACAAAAGTTAAATTAACTTACTAGATGTTTGATAATACTAGTTATTGAATTAGTTTTAAATATATTTAGTTGACTTAAAAGCTTGTTTTATCTAGTAAATGAGTTTGTTTTATAAGGATGTTACTTCTGAATTGTAATTGAGGTTGCAATGGCCTTCTTAATATGAAAATCAAATTTATTGATTTAATTATTTTCACTTTATTGATATTATTATAATTATTATTCTTTATTATTACTATTATTATTATTATTAAAATGATTATTATTATTGTTATTGTTATTATTATTATTATTATTATTATTAAAATTATTATTACGTTTATCTGTGATCGAATCATTAATCAGTGACCGAATCAGTAATCAAATAAGTGACCTAATTATGACTGAATTTGGGATCAATTTTTTCTGTCATTGAGTCGGTCATTAATAGTTACTGATTTTTTCGGTCACTGATTTATAATAACCAATTTTTCATCATTAATTTTAGTCACTATTTAGTAATTTTATAATAATAGCTCTTAATTTAATTTTAATGTTTCATTCTAATTTTTTCATTCATGAAAAAACTTTCATTTTGACCTAACTTCAACTTTAATAATATAAATTTCGAATTTTTTTTTTACAAAACTCATTTACAATATTCTCCAAATGTTTAACTTTTGGAATCAATGTAAACAGCTCTAAGCCTCTAACTTTTTGTTGTTTTGATCAAATTAGTGTCCTCTTTCGACTTTTATCAAATAACATTTTTTATGATATAAATTCATTTCTTAAGCCGTTTCATTCAGCAACAATATTTAAAAATGAGAATAAAAATAAAAGTCATTTTCTTAATTTTGAGGTGATAAATCATTTAGAGTAAATAAAATATATAAAAAAGGTGACAATTGGACGAGAGTACATGAACTTTCAACCAAACTTGTTATATCGTTTATACTTATTAGCTACTTTAATAATTTGTTTTATCAAATATACTTTTATAGTGTGATGGAATAAGGAATTTTAGAAGGAAACTTTTATTTTTAAGTTAATTTAAATTATCATGTGTTAAAATTCCATGATTAAGTATTGAATTCAAATATTTTTGAAATAGTAGTTTTTTATAAAATTCTTTTGAAATCAAAAATGAAATAAGACCTAAAATAAAATAATTTAATTTCCCCCTTATTTTATATTCTTATTTGTGAATTTCTCTCACACCAAAACTTTTAGTGTACGTTCTCTATTGTCGTCCCTCTTTATCTCTACTCTCTCTTTTGGATATTTCTTTAGCTATCCTTCAATTTTATTTATTTATTTTTTATTTCTCTTTTTATTTTGCTCTTACTTCTCACCCTTCCCATTCTATCTGCTTTTCAATCAAGAATTTGACATCTAAAATAGAGTAAGCCACTTTTTTCTTTGGACATTATAATAACAAATAATTAATATTAAAATATATCAACCATTAATTTTCTCAAGGATATCAGGAATTTATATTTCTCCTTCATTCTCTTCCTTCCTCTTTTTTACCTCTCACTTTCTTAAGCATCTCTCTCTCCCTCTCCTCTCAATTTAAAAACTTGTAATAACATTAACACTTTAGTTTTCATTAATTGAGACTAATATCTAACTAACAATGAATATTTGTTGTTTTCCAATCACTAACTAATTATTAAACTTTTATCACCTAATCAATATTTAACAGCTTATGTATTTTCAGTATGACACCTTCACGTCACAGCAAAAAGTGAGCAACTCCCACACAAATACATGATTGAAACGATCTTAATATTTCAATATAGCAACCATATTGTAATTCAACATCCAAATTATCTGTACATCTATTGTATATACACGCCTATTGCCTAAGTTGCAATTCTAACGTATCAAAAACCAAGTAAGTTATACATGTGCTAGTTTACAGAAATGTTTAATCAATATGCTGTTACAAAAATAGAAAGAACACGAAAAGACGGTGGGTGATATGTATTTTGGCAGTTTGTCAGAGGTTGCATCATACAATAAATTATAAAGTAAAACATATATATTTATTACCTAACCTAAAATATTAATGTTTTAATTAGATTTATTTTACTTTTTAACTTAAAATATCAATATATATATTATTAAATAGTTGTTAAGTGGGTGTAACTTTTCTTAATGTGTTATAGGTTTTCGTATACATATATATATATATATCTCACCTACCAAAGCTTACCAAGGAAAAGTATGATTCAACATAAATTCTAGTTATAATGTCCATTACAGCTGGGGCTAAACTAGGGACATCATATTCAATGAGGTCACATAAAATCCAATATTGTTGAAGCCAGAAACAGCAAAACTCATTATTAGAAATGGATTGCTTCAACCATAATAATTAGACAGGCTGATGATAGCTGACAAGTGCTAACATTGGACAATAATTTAAGCAAACTGATTGATTAACACTCACATACTATAAAGATACACACATATATATATATATATATATATATATATATATATATATATATATATATATATATATATATATATATATATATTAAAA
>Ga0099825_1005056_pt1 | contig 17096 bp, 15 predicted proteins | sample SiratroredBW_FD_76838 | JGI IMG/M metagenome (GOLD analysis project Ga0099825, IMG submission 76838) | Root nodule microbial communities of legume samples collected from California, USA - Siratro red BW | ecosystem: Host-associated > Plants > Roots > Nodule | place: USA: California | collected...
ATAATATAATATTAAAATTACTCTTATTAAAAATTTTAATATTAATATTAAAATAATATTATTAATTATATATGTTAATAATATATATATATATACCAATTTTAATAATATTATTTATTTTTATTAAGAATAATAATGTTAATGTAATTAATAATCATAATAATAATAATAATAATAATAATAATAATTAGTAGTAATATTAAAAGTAATAATAATGTTAATAATAATAATTATAATTTTGATAAAATTAATTATTAATATTATCTACGGAAAAATTCGTAGGTAACTACATATGGATTTGGATTCGTATGTAAAATCCGTATATATAATTCATATGTAATAAATCCATATGTAAAATTCGTATGTAATGAATCTGTATGTAAAATCCGTAGATAATTACATACAGATTTGGATCCGTATGTAATTACATACAGATTTAGATCCGTAGGTAATAAATTCGTATGTAAAATATGTATATAATAAATCCGTATTTAAAATCTGTATATAAAATCCGTATATAATGCTAAATTTATATACAAATAAAAATCCGAATGTAATAATCCGTATGTAAATCAAGAATTTTTTGTAGTGTAAGACTTTGAATTACTTTGATAGTTTTTCTCAAATTTGTATGAAATTTTCCAATTTTTGATGTAAAAGTGCATATTCTAAAGAAATTTGGGTTAATTCATTTGGTTCACTATTCACAGATTTTCCTACACGTTCTAATTCACAACATTATCTGATCAAGTTGCGTTTGTAAAATCTACCATATTTATTTTTTTTCTTAATATAATTAAAGGACTCTCTTAGTAAACTCTTAGTAATTATATCATCTTATTGATGATCTGATGATCGAAGACCTTTAGCAAGGGTCAAACCACTGGGGCAATGTTAAGGAGGATATATAAAGATTGGGTCAACCCTAATGTGTGATGTATTATACAAAGTAATACAAGATACTTTTGGGCATTGTATTTAAACTAAGTAGGATAGGACATTTAGGGCTTGTATTTGGGCCAAGTAATGTAGGGTTTTAGGCTTGTATTGATGCTTTGAGTAGACTAGGGTTAGAAGGCTTAGTTAGGGTTTAAATTTGACTCATCCAAGCCCAAGAGAAACCATAGGCCCAATTTATATGGGAGATACTTCTTGCATTTTGAGTATATGCTTAAATATGGAAAGTAAGAGTGGACAAGTGTCACTTGATGTGCCTATTCTAAAGGAAATTCAAATTTGAATTTCCCTCTCTTATCTTCTCTCATTGGTTGTCGTAGTCTCTTATGAATAAGACCCTCTATTAATTGTAAAAATGACTTTTGAACAAGTAAAGATATGTTGCACATTTTGCACCTCACTTGTTCTAAGAGTTTACTGTTAACACTTTTTGGTTCAAAGTCCACCAGTCACTCATATAACAAGTAATAAATATATTGATTTCTCTCAAGGGACTTGTGCAATACACAATAATAAATACAATTGATAACAAATTTAGACTATAAATTATTTCTAATATTTGAATTGATAAGAAAGAAAATAAATTTATGCAAAAACAACTAAAATATATTTTTGTATATTGTGAGCACTTGGAATGTGGAAAAATAATGGAGAGGACCTGGAATGCAATTATTAGTATTAAACTTCATCAATCTCACTCTCATGCATGAAACAATTATCTTCTTTCCAAACAAATGTCAATGTCAATCCACAATAATATCCAAACCCTAATTCCTTAGGTGAATGAGTCTAATTTTTCCTATTAACCTTCAATTCCTTGATCAATTATATAGAAAAGACTTGTAAGTGTCACAAGGGTCTTAAGACAACAAACGAATCATGTTGTGTTCCTAAACACAAGCTTTCATCTAGTACTTTTAATTTAGTTCAAGATTACATTAGAATCCAATTGATTACAACCAACTCTAACAAGATGAGAAGAATGAACAATGGAGAAATATGGAAATACAAAAGAGGAGAAAAGGGAACCCTCCAAATCCTAGTCGTCATCCCAAGGTTACATTTTTCTAACTCCTAGACTTAGATGGAGCAGAGTGGAGTAGAGTGTTTAACCCTAATGTAGAGACCTTTTTAAATACACAAAGGAGCTAGGTTAGCATGTAACTAAAGTGGTGTCGGGCGCGACTTCAAATACATGTAGCTTTTGGCCCAATTGACAGCCGACCCACCTGAAGTGGCGTCGGGCGCGAGTTGATCTACATCTAATTTAATCTTTTATTTCCTTCTTCATGGGCTCAAAGCTTGCTCTTTTTTACCCATTGCTCCTTATTGAATTATTTGACAAAAGTAATGGGATTTAGAGTAAAATTTGATTAAAATCTCAAGTGATTAATTATTTATAAAAAAATCAAATTATTAACAAAAAATGATAAAAACATGGGATTTAGCAGGCTTCAAGCTTAGAAAGAGTTAATTTTATTATTAAAATAAGCCCAAATATATGATAAAAATAAATATTACCATCTTCTTAGGATAATTCTTCTAAACTCAACTATTCCAAGCCATCTTCCTATAGACTTGGCCTCACCTCTCTTAGGATACCTCCCCTAATTTCAGTTCACCTAATTTCTGTCGATGAATTTACCTACAATTAATTTACCGATATATTTTGGATGTTTTCGATGGATTTGTCTCGTCGGTAATTTTTGTTTTTTTTTTTTGTAGTGTATCACTAGTTTAAAGAACAACTAGTTCAAAAAGATACATTATGCATTTAATTCAAAAAAAACCTTAACTTTTCAAACCTAATTTAGTTAAAAAATAACTTTATAACAAATCATATTTTAAAATTTAAAACCACACTAAGCTAAAATACTTAAAAGGTTTTATTATTTAACTAATAATAGGTTCTTATTTTCAACTGGGATCACATATGATTTTTAAATAAATATTGCAACAATTATATAAATTGTGATACTCCTATAAAAATATATATTTAAACAATATGTTTAAAAATATAATCATATTATATTGTTTACTAAAGGAAGGTAAACATACACTAACATATTTTAATAATATTAAACATATAATATAAATACTTTGTAAATTGGTGCAAGTATAACATTCTTTAACATTTTTTTACGTATATTAATTATATTATAAGTCTTATAATGAGTATCTACACCATAACTTTTTAATATTTTAATATGAATAACATAAAAATACTATAAATAAATAAAAGGAGTCATAGAGAAAAAGGTTATAGAAAAATGAAAGAGTTATAAATAGAAAAAAGGATTATAGAAAGAACAATTTATATAAAAAGAAAGGGTTATAGATAAAAGTTAGAGTGAATAAAAAACATACAATTTTCTATATGACTATATAACCATGATGATAGGAATATTATGTGTACAAGATTATTTTTAAGTATTTGAGGGACCTAAGGCTTTATAGATAAAAATTACATAAAATTATAGATTAGCAATGTATCGATGTTTTCTAATTGTATCTTTTAGTGGTCTTTAAAGAATATTGCGCATTACATATCTAGATGACATTTTTTCGCATGAGTAGATAATGACCACTTATATGTTTAAGTACTTGATATTTAGAGGTCATGTAGAGATTCCATGCATGTTCAAATGGTGGTAACTCCTACGTGTTCAAGTAATGGTAACTTGGCATTCAAAGGGGTAGTAATTGTTTTATGAGTTTCGAATTATAATGTTTTTTACTTTCATTCTTTAGTTAGAATACACTTTATCAAGCATTCTTTCAACTTTCAAACATAGTTTATTTTAAGTTATGTTGTGTGAAAAATGAAAAATAATACGAGAAGGAGGGTTGAATTGTTTTGAAAATTTCACAATATTTTGATGATATTGTCCATTCAGGTGTGTTAGACGATATAAGTATGAACAAAAGATTTGAGAATATTTTGTAAGATTAATTTAAATTTTTCCTTCCTTCTTTAGTTAGTTAAACATTTGTATAACATGCAATGTAAGAGATCAATGAAAGAACTTAATATTTTATACTAATTAATCTGATATCACAAATTGCGTCCACTTCTTGACCAATCAGTCAAGTTCTACCAGGCAATATACTGCTACAAAGTACAATTGAGTAATTTTTTATTAAGACACTTTTGGCTAATTAACAATGAGTATTATTGACACTAGTCATTCATGGCTTAACATTGAGTATTCTTAACACTAGTCACTTCTAAATCAACATTGAGTATTATTGATATTAGTCACTCCTAGCTCAACTCTGATACAAGGTTTAAGTGATCAATAATTCATTAATTTTTACTCACTAAATAAGATAACATCTTTTGACGTATACAAAGTTTGAGCTCTCTCTATTAGTATGCACGAACGAACATGAACAATGTTCCTACGTAGCTTTAAGACACAAAATTTATCAGTTTCAGCACTTCTAAAATATGCCTCACTTTCTTGTCTTCTCTTCTTCTAGACATGTCTTCTTATAAGCTATATAAAAGTAGTCATCACATTCCCTATTCTGGTTATTGAGTAGCTTTGAACTTTCTTTATTGTCTTCTTTCTTCTTATGTTATCATTTGATGAGCTCTTATGTTGAGAACAATTAAATGCATGACATGGAGCAATAAATTCTCTTCTCTTCTTTATGTTTTTCTTACAATTGGTAGACTTATCTTCATTTGTAGAAGATCCTTTTACACCAAACCTTAGTTAAAAGTGCACATAGCCTAGGATAGATAGCTAAGCTAGAGTTGAAATTAACATGTTAGAGAAGTTGGTGATCATTTGAGTTTTAACTCATATCCTAATATAATTTTTGAACGTTGCTGCTTGACGTAGATTTTTCTAGAACAAAATTAAAATATATTCTTTGTTTCTTCAGACTTAACTTTGGAATATTCTTCATGCATGTCAACTTGAAGTCCTGGTTTATACTTATCATTTAAGTGATCTTCAATTAACTTATTAGTGAAGTAGAACTTAGCTCTATCGTTTGTCAGACAAAAAATACACATTTTTGATCTCATTAGCATCTATTAGAAAATAATCAAAACAGTTAGAATGTAGTATTTTGCCCTAACATATTGGATGTATGCTTTCAGTTCTTACATTCTTTTGAAGTATCTTATACTAGTATATCTTTACTCATTATTTTCAAATCTTTATCTTAAGTTGAGTGTCTTCCAATATTATTTCAAGTTTTACAACTTTGAATATCACTTCCTCAATATGATATTTGATTTATTATTCAAACATATTCAAATATCCCTTTCTCTCATATTTATATCTTGCTTCACCTTTAACATATTCAAATCGTTCCAACAAAATCAAAAGTTTGTTAGTACTTCAAATTCTCCTTATTTGTTAAACTTTAAAAATTTGTCATTTTTTGACTATGCTTTTGTCACAATATTTGTTCTCATGTGTCATTTCCACATTCCCACTTAACTCAAACATATTCGAATTATACATTGAATTTATAAATTGTAGCAACTTCTTGAGATATTTGAATATTTAGAAAAAGGGAAAAGTTTTTAAAATTCAATATATATGTGTGATTTTTTTTTTTGTTTACTTCTCATATTCCTATTTTTTATTTTATAAAAAATCATTATGTTTCAAATAATTATAAAAAATCTGCTTCAAAACCTAAATTTTTATCTATTTATCTTTTCTGATAATAATGGCTTCCATTCCAACTTTCTCAAGTCAAATTCAAGAGATTGATGACATCTCCATAAACGAGAGCTTGAAAGACTTAGGGTAGCTCAATTCAAATGCTTTCGAAGTTTGAGAAAAAAATTACTAAGCTTTTAGCCTCACTTTAAATAATGTTTTACTATTCAATTATTTATTCTTAATATTTGTGTCCAAACAATTTAATTTCACCAATAGGTATTTTAATCCCAATAATCATTGGTCTATATTTCTTTAAGTGTTTTTTCTTTTTATTTATAGACCCAATTTGATTACTAGAGTCCGTTTTTAAAACTTAAGAAGCATTATTAAAAAAAAAAAACTTTCCAACTTCTAAAAAAAAATTCAACTTCTAATGATCTGTTCTAATCATTTGTATCCACTTCAAAATTAATTTCTTCTTTATCTTCAATATTAATTCCAATTTTTATTTTTGAAGTGAATTTAGTATTGATGTTTTCTTTTGAGCCAACTTTGAGTACTAACTCCAATTTTCATGTTTGACCTACCATCAGTATTAATTCTTTCTTTTGAACCAACTTCAACATTGATTCAAATTTTCATATTTGAACTAGTTTTAGTATCCTTATTTTTTAACCAACTTCAATATTAGTTCCATTCTTTATATTCATATTAGCATAAATTATTTCATTCCTTATAATTTCAGTCTTCACATTCATACTAGCTTTAATACCAAATTTTCCTTTCAATTCAGCTTCTTTTACCATTTCAATCTTCATATTCAAACTAGTTTCAATACTAATTCTTCCAATGGATAACTTTTTTTTTAAATTATTTTCTTGACCAATTATAGAACTGAACTTTTTCAACTTATTTTCAACTAAAAGTTAAGCTAAAAAAAGTCAAACATCTTTTTTTTAAAATCGTAACATCGCTTCACCTTTGACCAATTGTTGATTCGAATAATTAGAAAATCCCAGAATTTCTATATTTTCTACTTTATCGTTTCTTATATATTTGTCAACTTTTTTATTAACCTTAATTTTTAATTCCTTTAACATTAAAAAAATCAAGACTAGTTATAGCAATTTACACCAATTCATCTTCTAGAATTTGAGTGTAACATTTGACTTTCATATATCTAAAACTATTTAAATGATCATCAATTTACACATGTTGAAATCTTTCAATATTTAGAAAGTTTATCAAATTCAATTGTGTACCCCTCTAAAAAATTGCTGGTGATATAACCTTTCTAGTTATACCCAATTCGTAATTAACTATGGTATTAAAATAGTAAATTAAGTAAAATCATTTTTAATTAAAGAATTAGTGATATATTTAATTTTCAAAATTCATTTGTAGCAATGTCCCCATATTTGATGTGATGCCTAGTTACATGCTCAAGTATAAACTTCTCTAATTTGAAAATTTTGAGACTTTGTATCCCCTAGCAATTCAACTTATGATACATGTTTAAAAAATAGAGATATAAAATAAGTATTATATATTGTTAAAATCTAATTCAAAACCATGTCAATGAAGCTCTTGTTCAATCATGTTATGAATATAATTACAATTATGTAATTCATGTAACTTTTGATTACGAGGACAAACATTAAAGAATGGAATTTTATGCATTGTCTATTTCCTATTAACCCTCAAACTTATCAACTTTTTTATTCCTATTCACAGATAAAAAATGTTTAACCTCGCATTGGTTTCGAAGTCTCACATTATCATCATTTTGCTTATTTGTATTTAGTGAATCATTTATTCTATTAACACTATAAAGTTGTTGATAAGTTTGATTCGAAATTTGTATCATAGAGTTAAACATTATTTTCAATTAATTAGCTAGCATATTAGCCATTTCTTGGTTACTTGGTCCATTTGTTGACTAAGGACTAGCAAAGTTTGATTTGAAATTCTAGCTCAAATCATAGATATTGACCTTCCTCTTAGTTAACATGATTTTCTTAATTTAAACACAAAATATTCTCTCTTCCTTGAAGATCCTGATATATATCTATTTGTATAGAAAGGAGAGGTAGGTGCAGGACACTTTAATGTAAAATTTTTGTATTTAAGTACGAAAATGGAATTCACTCGGGCATTCACAAGTGGACGTCATTTACCCACTACTCAATATCATATGTTTTTCACCCACACTAGTAAATGTAGGTCTCATTAGGCATGTCAATTATTTGATCAATAATTATGATATTAGTCTAAAAATACACAATTATTTTAAACCACAACTAGTTTGAAAGAGAATTTGGCAATTAATTTGAAAAAACTTAACTTTTCAAACATAATTTAGTCCAAAAGAGTTATCAACAAATAAGATTTTTAAATTTGGGACCACTTTAAGTCAAAATACTTTAAGACTTCTTTTATTTAACTAGCAATAATATAATCCTAATTTCAATAAAGAGGGTATGTGATTTTTTAATAGACATTTTAACAGTGATATCAAATCAAATTTAATGGTCATGTCGTGATGAAATTTATTAATAAAGATAAGTAAAGATAGAAATAACTGATTTTGTCCGTGATGAAAATATTTTCCAAAGCTTAAAACTTAAAAAGATTTAAAATGACGTCATAACCTTGATCTTTTGAGGACGAGAGGGTTAGGCATCCAATATGGCTTGGACCTTGACTTTAGACAAAGACGAGAGGGTCATATGCCATTTATTGCAGAAATGTGAGATTGTAACCTTGACCTTCTGAGGACGAGAGGGCTACAAATCTTTACTAGGGATCGAGATCTTGTATCGAGAGGATCATCGCTCCAAACATAAGCTCGACCTTGAACCAACAGGTCTCACCTAACAACATGAGACCGGGATCTTGTATCGAGAGGATCACCGTATCTTCACTTCAGACTTTGTATCGAGATGGTCTTCTGAAAAAAAAATCATGTGAGATCGAGATCTTGTATCGAGAGGATCACGAATCTTCACTGGAGATATAGATCTTGTATCAAGAGGATCATCACTCCAAACATAAGGTTGACCTTGAACCAGCGGGCCACACCTAATAACATGAGACCAGGATCTTGTATCGAGAGGATCACCGTATCTTCGCTTCAGACCTTGTATCGAGATCGTCTTCTATCTTTGGAGAATTCAACTTTGGTGAGTCTTGATCAACATTCTTATGACAATGTATTTATGAATGCATGAAAACTTTGAGTTTCTGATTGTTTGAATATATGCATGTGATTGCATGTGCGAATGAATACACATGCTTGAATGTGTGATTTTTTTTATTTTTTTTCATGTGGATGCAATGTGAGTCTGGAGAATGCATGATATTTCAAAAGAATAACCTAAAATAAAACTTTATGTTCAGAAAATCTTGTTTGTTTTTATTTATTTTCCATTATTTTTCTTTTGTTATAAATCAAATGCTCTTTCAGCAATCATTGAATTTATTGAGTTAGAAAAATTTTCTTTTTGTTTTGATTTTGATTTTTTAACAATCTTTTTCTTTTGTTTGGCACATCTTAAGCCTGACAAGTGAAATTAAGATTTTATTAACTTCACCATTCATCACATTTTGCTGCATATGTATCTAAACTGATGGTTAAACAAAAAAACAGGAAACCAGATTTTATGATCTACCGGGGGAGTCCAAATGACATTACCTCAAATAGCAAATGACAATGCCCCAACTTTTGGTTTTGAACTATGAGGAGTTAGGTTCAAAGGGATGGCCCATTTTGCTAGGTTAAAAGAAGAAAGATGAATTTAGTGAGAAACTGAGGCAATGCAACTCATGTGAAGAAAATTGTATCTTCAAAAATGTGAGCAAATACATATCGGCCAAATAGGAGTGTCCCAGTTTTGAAGTATGGGTGACAAAAATTAAACCGAAAGAATAATTCAACCCTAAATAGAGAGAAATAATGGGAAAGACACAAATAAGAAAGGATTGCCCCATTGCAAATATTTTAATGACAGTGTTTCGCTCTTGTTCAATTAGCAAATTGGTATCACCCTTTCTACCAAAGACATTTTTATTTTTCTCCTTTTTTCGTTTTTCACTTTTTATCAACTCATATTGGCAATCACATCCCTCTGTTGCAGGGTTATTCTTTGTGAAATTCGTTGCAATCATTCTTCAATCCATATGGACTTTTATGTGGCTTGTAACGAGGTCAAGGGTTTAAAGGGTGTTGAAAGAAAGGGTATAAAGGATCAAAAGACTATGTGTGGGTTTTTTTTATTATTTTGTAACAAAAATCATCAGCCTGGTTTTGTGAAAAACAATTTAGGCTTTTGTTGAGATCATTTTCTGCCATTGTTATTTTTCTTCCCCTGTTACGAATATTCTTTATTTGTGAATATCATCTTTTGATAATATACTTTTGCCTTTTGAAATTTTTCTTTCTTTCTTTCCTTTCTTTTCTTTTCTTGGGGTTTCTTCTTGGGAAGATTTTGATATGCACCACGAATTGAATTTCATGTTACTGATCATTTTGTTTAGGGTATATTTTTTTTTGAAAGAAAATTTATTTTGGGCTCAAAGATGGTACAACGGAAGATTTATTGATATTTGGGATGAAGAAATATGGCCATATATCATTTTGAGTCTTGATTGCTCGACTTTCAGAGAGATTAACTCCTGCAACAAATTTCAATGACCCCCAATGCTTGTCATTTTTTCATTTTCTTTCTTTTTATTGTCCTATCTTTTGCTTAGATTTTCCTTTGTGGGCTTTCAATCTAACAAACTCTTTATTATTATTTTTGAATGCCTTTGAAGAGAAGAGATTGAGAATGAAATTACCCATATGAAAACTTCACCTGATTGTCCCAATGTGATGTTTATTCATAATTTTGATAAACGACACTGCGCATTACTGATACGAATCCTTTCCTTTTGGATGAATGAAGGCTCAAAGAGGTTTTTAAGACATATACATGCAAGTACGTTTTGTTTGATAAAGACAATTAATTCCTCTTTCTCATACCAAGCTTTAAAACTATGCCAAAACTTTTTTATTGTTTTTATCATTTTATCAATAAATTCAATGATCCAATAAACATGATTTATTGAGCAAATTTTCTCTTCTTTTTTTTTTCTTGTTCTACGACATCCTTCAGAATTCGAGAAATCTCGTAGCCTACCCGTGGTGTATACTTCTCTTAGCATAACAAAAATATATAAGGGAGAAATCAAAGGAAATTTTATTTCATCAAAAGAAATATGCAGATACAATTTCAATATCATTCAATGTTTCCAAGTATTACATTCTCCAACTTATGGAATCATATTATGCATAGAACTATTTGACTGTGTCAGAGTTAACCGGTAATGGTAACTCTTTCCCATCCATCCTTGTGAGAATTAGTGCTCCTCCGGAGAAGGCTTTCTTTACCATATATGGACCTTCATAGTTAGGCATCCATTTACCGCGATGATCTTCTTAACCACCAGATCTCTCTCATGAAACTCTCGCAGGCGAACTTTTTTATCAAATGCCTTTTTCATTCTCTTTTGATATAATTATCCATGACATACAACGACTAACCTCTTCTCTTCAATAAAACTAAGTTGGTCATATCTCGTTTTAACCCATTCAGCTTATTCCAACTTGGTATCTATTAACACTCGCAGAGAAGGAATTTCAACTTGAAATGGTAGTATTACTTCCATTCCGTAAACCAATGGGAAAGGAGTTGCTCCTGTTGATGTTCTCACTGATGTCCGATAACCATGAAGAGCAAATGGCAACATCTCATGCCAATCTTTATAAGTCACTACCATTTTCTGAATTATCTTCTTTATATTTTTGTTAGCCGCTTCAACTGCTCCATTCATCTTGGGACGAGGGGAAGAATTATGATGCTTGATCTTTAATTCTTCACACAACTCAGTCATCATTTGATTGTTCAAGTTGGTGGCATTATCAGTGATATTTCTTTCAGGAATTCCTACTCCTTTCTTATGAATTTTGTCACCACTTTCCTGGTCACATTGGTGTAAGAAACAACTTCAACCCATTTTGTGAAATAATCAATGGCCACCAATATAAAATGATGTGCATTTGATGCCTTTGGTTCAATGGCTCCAATAACGTCTGTACCCCACATGGAGAAAGGCCATGGTGCAGATAAAACATTTAATTTAGTAGGTGACACATTAACGTTATCCGCATATATTTGATACTTCTGACACTTTCTCACATGTTTACAACAATCATTTTCCATTGTTATCCAAAAATATCTAGCCCTTAGAATCTTTCTATCCATAGAATGACCATTCATATGAGTTCCAAAGGTTCCTTCATGTATTTCTTGCAATATTAGCTCAGTCTCTTTAGCATCCACACAACGGAGAAGCATCATGTCATGATTCCATTTATATAGCACATCACCATCCAATATGAAACTAGAGGCTAACCTTCTCAACATTCTTTTATCATTCTCTGAGGCTGAATTAGGGTATTCTCGATTCTGAAGGTATCTCTTCATATCAAAGTACCATGGCTTGTCATCTGCTTCTTCTTCAATGAAATTGCAGTATACCAGATTCTCATAACTTTGCATTTTAATCATCGACAATTCTTCCTCTTGACTAACCTCAAACATGGATGACAAAGTAGCGAGAGCATCAGCTAACTGATTATCATCTCTTGAAATATGATGAAACTCTATTTCTTCAAAATGCTCAATCAATCCCTTGATATATGCTTTATAAGGAATTAATTTGTGATCTCGAGTTTCCCATTCTCCTTTTACTTGATGAATAACCAGTGTTGAATCACCATATGCATTTAAGTGCTCTACCTTCATTTCTATGGCTGCACGGATCCCCATAACACATGCTTCATATTCTGCTATGTTATTTGTGCACTCAAAACATAACCTTGCGGTTATTGGTACATATTGTTTTTTTGGGGAGATCAGAACTGCCCCTATACCATGTCCTAATGCATTGGAGGATCCATCAAAGAACAAACCCATTTTCTTTCATCATCCCTATCTTCTCTTGTAGCAAACAGGGTCATAATGTCTTCATCTGGGAACTCAGGTTGTATAAGTTGATAGTCATTTACGGGTTGATGAGCCAGAAATTCTGCCAAAGCACTACCTTTAATAGCTTTTTGCGTGACATACAGAATATCAAATTTTGATTATAACATCTGCCAACGAGCTATTCTTCCAATCAAAGTAGGCTTTTCAAAAATGTACTTGATTGGGTCCATTTTAGATATTAACCATGTCGTATGACTTAGCATATACTGTCTCAAGTGATTTGTTGTCCAAGCCAAGGTACAACAGGTTTTTTCTAATAAAGAATATCTCTGGTCACAATCAGTAAACTTTTTGCTCAAATAATACACAACATGTTCTTTTCTTCCCGTTTCGTCATACTGACCGTCCAATACTGTCAGATAAAGAATAAGAGGCCTTCCAAGGATTGGCGGACACAGTATTTGAGGTTCTCTTAGATATTGTTTAATCTTTTTGAGTGCTATCTGATAATCTTCATCCCATTCTACAACTTGATTCTTTCGTAACAATTTAAAAATTGGCTTACAAGTGGCGGTTAATTGGAAAATAAATCTGGCGATGTTGTTTAATCTTCCCAAGAAACCTCGAACTTGCTTTTCTGTGCAAGGATGTGGCATTTCAAGAATAGCACGTACTTTATCTGGATCCACTTCTATTCCTCTTTGTCTGACAATGAACCCTAGAAGTTTCCCAAATCGTACTCCAAAAGTGCATTTAGACGGATTCAACCTAAGCTTATATTTTCTCAACCTTTCAAACAACTTTTTCAGATTAACAAGGTGCTCTTCTTTGGATGTAGATTTAGCTATCATATCATCGACATATACTTCAATCTCTTTGTGCATCATATCATGAAAAAAAAAGTCACGTTGCCCTTTGATAGGTTGTCCTTGCATTCTTTAACCCAAATGACATCACTTTATAACAAAATATGTCCCATAGAGTGATGAAAGTAGTTTTCTCAATATCTTCAGGCGCCATTTTAATCTGATTATATCCAGAGAATCCATCCATGAATGAGTATAATGATGACGTAGCAGTGTTGTCCACTAACTTGTCAATATGCGGTAGTGGAAAGTCATCTTTAGGGCTAGCCCTATTCAGATCTCTGTAGTTTACATACATTCGGACTTTCCCATCTTTCTTCGGAACATGAACAACATTAGCTACCCATTGAGGCTATTGTGCCACAGCTAAGAATTCGGCATTAAACTGCTTTTCAATTTCTTCTTTGATTTTCAACGATACCTTAGGCTTCATTCTTCTCAACTTTTGCTTAATTGGATGACATTCTGGTTTAAGTGGTAATCTATGTTGTACAATCTCGAGGCCTAGACTAGGCATATCTTTGTAAGACCAAGAAAAAATATCTTTGAACTCTTTCAGAAGAGTAAATAACCGATGCTTCATTTCAGAAGATAAACCACCTCCGATCCTAATCACTTTTTCTTCCCCTTCATCTCCCAAATTAATAATTTCAACCTCTTCCTGATGCGGTTTTATTTCCCTTGCCTCCTGTTCAACTAGTCTCAACAGTTCCTGAGAGGGTTCACAGTTTTCATCATATTCATCATTTTCCATATTATCATTGGGGTTCGTAAAATGTGGAAATGAAATATCGGAATGATTATTTTCAAAACAAGCATCATCATATATGCATTATTCCATTTTATAAAAATAAATAAACAAGACAAAAATTTGAATGAAAACTCAACATTTTATTAACTGAAACAGTGTTAAATCTAAGAGAAAGTATTACAAAGTAAACGAATTGTTTAAAATGAAAGTTTCTTTTTCTATTACATTTTCTCATGTGTATACACCACGGGTATTTCTACAGTTTTCCAATTGTCAATCTGTTCGTCCGGAAGACAGGGGTGTACAAATTTTGAGCCTTCATCTTCTAGCTCCAGTTCAATTGCTGCCACTTGATCAAGATTGATCCATCCGACACTATAAAATCTCTGATACAGGTTGCATAGAGGAATTCCTTTTATTTTTGGCTCTCTCCCCTCTATTCTGGCTTGTCTTCTTTCAATCATTTCTTCAATCCTCCTTCTTCGGTCTGTTTGGGTAGGTTTGTACCCCAAACCATACCTTCCTTTGTTCTCAACTAGCTTTAGTGGTTTTACAAGCCCATCATTATTTTTGCCCAAACCACTACCATATTTATACCCCTTTTCCATAATAGTTTTAGCCACCATCAGTGATGCATTAGAAAGATGCGGATTCACCCTGAAAGGTTCAATATAAGTTGTGCTGATAATCTCCAGAGCTTGAAAAGCGGTTTCTAAAGCTTCCTCTGCGGCTTTAATGTAGGGAGTGGGTGTGGGTCCACATACCAGCAAGTCTTTTTCACCAGAAACTATGATCAATTTATCATCAATTATGAATTTTAATTTCTGGTGCAAGGTAGAAGGCACTACTCCAGCTGTATGTATCCAAGGCCTTCCAAGCAAGCAACTGTAGGCCGGTAATATGTCCATAACTTGGAACACAACTTGAAAAATGCATGGTCCAACTTGCACTGGTAGTTCTACTTCACCAACAACTTCCCTCTTACTTCCATCAAAAGCTCTAACCACCATGGTACTGGGACGTAAATGAATCCCATCACTTGGCAATTTGTTCAGGGTGGATTTTGGCATTACATTCAACGATGAACCATTATCAATCAATACTCATGATATGAAGTGATTCATGCATTTGACTGAAATGTGAAGAGCTTTATTATGCCTTCTGCCTTCTGGTGGTAATTCATCCTCAGGAAAAGTCAAGTAATTGTTAGCAGTAATATGGCTAACAATCCCTTCAAATTTATCTAAAGAAATTTCTTGTTCCACATGGGCTCCGCTCAAAATTTTCTTTAGTAATTTTCGATGAGAATCTGAATGTATTAATAGCTCCAACAAAGACACCTTGGCATGCATTCGGTTTAGCTGGTCCACCACTTTATACTCGCTTTGTTGGATAAATTTTAAAAACTCATACGCATCATTATCGGTAACCTTTTTTCTTTCTTTCTGCTCTAGCTCTGAATCAACTTGCACAACTTTTCCTTTTAAAAATGATTTCATCTTTTGCTGCAACCACTTCTTCACTAATTTTTTCATGGCTTTTCTCATCTCTCAGCTCAGGAGGAGTAAACAATCGACCATTCCTAGTCATGCCCCCAATTCGGGATATATTATCAATAACACCTTTGCCTTGTTCGACTGATTCACCTTTTTGTTCTCCTTGGATGATACTGACACCATACTTCCAAGGAACAACTTTATAATTCTTTTATAGGAAAGCAGGGGGTTTCTGAATCACCAAAGGTTGTCATCCTGCAGGCATGGAATTGGTAGGCCTGGTAAATTGTATCTCCAACGGTTTAGGCCTTTGTGGAATCCATTCTTCTCCAGTAAATATTTCCCCTTCCTTCTTTTGATGACTGACTTGTAGAATATGTCTATCTATCAAGTCTTGCACAAAATTTTTAAATTTAGCACACTCATCAATAGAATGTTCGGTGCTAGCATGGAAACAACATTTATCTTTCGGCCTATGTTCATATGAGAATAACCAGCATGGCAGATTGCTCTGAAAACCTCCTTCATAGGTTTTTTCATTTCATTCACACTTCTGACCCAGCTTGGCTTTTCTTCCTCCATTACAACATTAACTGTGGCGTTCGCATGTCCAGACAAAGGGTTTTTATCCACATTTGGCTTCTGTTCTTGAAAAGTGAGCCACCCTGAATCAATCAAGGATTGCACCTTGAACTTGAGAGGGCGGCAATTTTCGATGGAGTGACTCACTTCCCCACTATGATATTCACATTTGGCATTTGCATCGTAAAATCTAGAGTACGGTGGTTGTAACGTCTTTGCTAGACATATAGCAACCAATGCATTTTTAACCAAATCAGGTAACAACTCTGAATAGGTCATTGGTAAAGGAGTAAACTTCACTGCCCTCTCTCCTAAATTATTCCTTTGACCAAAATTGTGATTTTGTGCCTGATTAGCATTCTGAACCCCTGGATTAGGTTGATAAGCATTATGAGCTGCCATTGGTGGTCTATACCCAGTTTGTGGCGGGGAGCATTATACTGATAGTTCGGAACAACATTTTCCATATAAGCATGTGATGGTCTATAATTTGGTCGATATTGCCGTTGATACCCTCCCCAGTATGGCATGGCCGAAGCTGCTTGCACCTCTCCTTCCTTCTTCCTATTGTTATTATTGAACCCAGGCTTCTTAGCATTGGTAACCGTAGATGGGTTTTGTGCTATTTTTCCACTTTTAAGCCCGTGTTCAATCCTTTCGTCGATAGTAACTATATCGGAAAAGTTAGAAGACACACTTCCCAGAACATGTTCATAGTATGGAGAATGCAGTGTTTCAATGAACATGGTGGTCATTTCCTTCTCATGTAGAGGTGGTTCCAC
>Ga0099825_1005062_pt1 | contig 17079 bp, 8 predicted proteins | sample SiratroredBW_FD_76838 | JGI IMG/M metagenome (GOLD analysis project Ga0099825, IMG submission 76838) | Root nodule microbial communities of legume samples collected from California, USA - Siratro red BW | ecosystem: Host-associated > Plants > Roots > Nodule | place: USA: California | collected...
GTGACTTTTTTTTACTTTTTTTTTCTCGGGTGGCAAAGTTTTTTCTTTTTTTTTTTTATATTTTTCGTTTATTAAATATCTTTCATTGATTAAAACAAAAAAAAAATTAAATTTTTTTTTTTTTTTTTCCAAAAAAAAAAAAAAAAAAACAATTGATTCTGGTACCCAAATTGAGAAACAACATTGCAATATTTTACCTACTTTCTTTAACAAATATTCGTTAAAGCATTTGAATATTAATTACTCGAAATATTTGATTCACTGCATAAGTTCTAATAATCTTAACAGAGAGTAAGCAACTAAATATTATGCCTATATTATCTACGACCCATTTTATATGGACACATAAAACTTTTTACTTACACACATTTTCTACTAACAACACCCCGAGGCCCAGGATGAGTCAGTAATGTTTGCAATTTTTGTTTCTATAGTTGGAACATGAATTGAGGAACAATTTATCCATTGTTATTGCACTTTGTTGTTTTAGTATATTGTGTTATTTATTTGGAACATTGATCAATCTTTTACTGTTAAAATAGATTAAACCACTGGTAAGTATCATTCAAAACTTCCAAATTGAGGTAGGATTTGAGGTTCAAAACTTTAATTGTATATTTTGTGGAAAATATATAACTTATTCATATTAATAAAGACTATTGTGTTGTTACAATGTTTAAGGTGTCTTCTTGGATAGTTATGGATGTTCATTGCTTAGAATAGTCACCAGAAGCGGCAAGATCTAAACAATGAACATATTCATGGCTCGAAGTTCGTCTACTTTGGTTAAAGTACTAAATTTTAAATTTTTTAACATAAGGTGTTCTGTAATGTTTCCAATATTTGTTTTCATAGTTGGAACATGAATTGAGGAACAATTTATTCATTGTTACTGCACTTTATTGTTTATGTATACGGTGTTATTTATTTTGCAACATTGATCAATCTTTTACAGTTAAAATAGATTATATCACTGGGAAGTATCATTCCAAACTAACAAATTGAGATGAAATCCGAGGTTTCAAACTTTAATTGTATATATTTTTTTTGCAAAATATATAACTTATTCATATTAACAGAGACTATTGTGTTCTTATAGTATTTAAGGTATCTTCTTCGACAATTATGGATGCTTTTTTTTTCCTTGGAATAGTCATCAAAAGCGGCAACATCTAGATACTGAACATATTCATGACTTGAAGTTCGTATACTTTTGGGTAAAGTACCTAATTTTAAATTTATTAACACAAGGTGTTTTATAATGTTTGTGATCTTTGTTTTTGTAGTCGGAACATGATTTGAGGAACAATTATTTAAATTTTATAGTTAACTAGATTGTATTTTGAATTTTTTTTTGTTTCGTTGATGTTTTTTGAATGTGCTATAATAATATCTAAATTGTGACATGCTTTCTTCCATTTAATTTTTGTTTTGTATACTATTTTCTTTGTTGAAAAAATTGTGATCCTATTCTATTCTTCTTTTTTTCATCCACTATTATTGTATCTTTCTGGGTTTAAAATGAAACATGATTTGAGGAGGAATAACTATGTGTTGCTTCTTTCATTTTTGTAGATTTGTTGGATTTATTTTAATTTAATGAATGTCTTTAATCTGACATTGATAATACAAATGTGAAGTATTGCATACAATTATTAGAAACTATAACATTAATTAATCTTTAACAAAATATCTATTATCAATTACAACTAAAATTGTATCTAAACAAATTTGAGTTGTATTAATATTAATGTTAATTGTATGTATCTGAGTTGTATATATTGTAGTGCCGTGGTTTGATTATAGAAAATCTTACAATTCCTGATTTTCAAAGCATTCATCAAAAGCTAAGTGGTGCAAGTTGAAGGTCAACACAACATACCATTTTATTTTTTATTTTTCTAATCTAAAGAATGCACTTGCAATTAGGCACAGAAGAGCCCATCAAGGTCTTACCACGCGTTTATCATCACAAAAATCGAAGAAAAACTACATATGATGAGATGACCAGGCTGATTGAGAATATAGAGAGCAATGTCTCAACATACGAGAAAAGATCATAGTATTTGGACCATGAGATACCAAAGGTTGATCTTCATGTTGCAAGTCAAGGCTTTGTCCAAAATACACTACAAAATACCTTGCGTTCGTAAAATTTTGTTAAATATGGTATCTGTGACATTTTTTTATGATGTACCCATAGTTGAAGTTGTAGAGGAAGTTAATAGTTTTATCCTATCATTAATAGATGGTGAATAAAAAATATATCTCAATTCTAACAAACCTTGCCAATCCGATGAAGATTAGGAGATTCAAAGTAAATGGTTCACAAATGAATTCTTAAACAACACTAAATGTTTTAGGGATACCAAATCATCGAATTAAGTTGAAAGTCAATGTACTTATTATGTTTTTGAGAAATATTGATCAAGAAAATGATCTTTATAATGAGACAAGATTGCAAGTTAATGATATGGTCAACATTGTTATTTTTGCCATAGTTATCATAGGAAAAGACATTGGTGAAAAGATATTTATCATGTGTCCTCTCTTGGGCTTGGGTTTTGTTCTTTATAAAAAGGGAGGTGTGAAGTATAATCTTTTTATCCGAAGATGGGCCAAGCGGTATGAGCCTATTAACCCTTTATTTAAATATTAACCCTATTTCATAAGAGATGTAGAGCTAGTAACTTTACCAGTGGAACAATAATAATAATAATAATAATAATAATAATAATAATAATAATAATAATAATAATAATAATAATAATAATAATAATTTGTTAAGATTATTAAAATCAACTTCATATTATGAACAACAACTTGGAGGTTAAATTAAATAACTAATATTGGAATATTCAGTTGGGCTACTCATCCATTAGTTAATAATTAGTAATTGAATGCGGTTGTTTAGAAAAATAATAAGTTTTAAATAAGATGGTTCTTAGTAAATGGAACAACTTCTATTTAGACTAGTCAAGAGCGATCAAAACCTCAACAGATATAACATATTCCAATAATAAATTTGATTCCTTCTTATTCAGGATTGCCTTTCAAATTTCAAAGAAGACAATTTTGAATATCTCTATGTTTTATAGTGACAATAAATAAGAGCCAAGATCAATGAAAGATTTAATCCCCTTAAGTTAATGGGTGAGCTACTCATTAGATCATTAAATAGTCTATCATCTAACCCTACAAGTATTATTCATACGCAAGTGCGTAAATATACATACATTTACATACACAATAACATATAGATTAAAACATCACCATCACAACATCCACTTATTAAAGCATCACCATCAAAATAAAGTGTTCAAATTACAATTAAGATAAACCAGCAACTAGCAATGTTCAAATTACCACCAAGATAATCCAACAACTAGCACACACACAAACCATATTATTTCTCAAGGAGGGCTAAACAATATGAAAGAAAAATAATATAAAAGCAATGTTAATTGTTTACAATCCATTAAGCAAAGATGAAATTCGAATGTATGAAAATCATAATTATACCATCCATAGTTCAACTAACCGGTTTGCATTTCTTCGATCTGATCACCGAAGTGCTAGTATATGGCTGCAAATAACTCATAATGATCTGTTCAACATCATTCTTTCCAAGTTAGAGAGTGGTTCTCCTCTGTCTACTAGAGAAACATATGGGATGAGAGCATTATTGTCTCTAGCAATGCCACTTGGACCAGTAGCATCTGAGGCTTCACCAAGTGCTCCAGCAACATCTGATTTGTAAATTTTGTGATCATCATTAACCTTCGTCTGCCCAATCTTGTAAAGTATAACATTGGTGATTTCATTATGAGACTTCGTAGTCTCATATGACTCTCTCTGCATATCAACTTCAAAATACTCAAGAAACTTTGAAACCAACACTACATAAGAAACTCTATAATCTATTAGCTGCTTAGACTTGATCATATGATGCTTCATCAAAGAAATCTAGTGAACTTTGATCCTATTCATAATGCAACACATCAAAATAAGATTTTCTTTAGTTAATACAACAGGATTATGTCATCTTGGTGTTAATTGCCAGACCACAATAAAGCTAGTATCCGTGTATTCATATCCATACCTCTTACATTAAATTCTCTCATTGAGGCATGAGTATTTTTGAGACAAGTTTTAAAGAGTTTGACTTTGTTGTTATTGAAATGTTGTAATTTTCAATAGGTCCAGTGTTTCCTTTTCCTACCCTTGAACCAATGTATTTGAGTCCAATGATAACAATCCAGACAGAAGGATTTATCTCCATATCTACTGCTTTTACATGAGACCATGGTCTCTCCTTCAAAAGTCAAGTTTGTGAAGAAAACTCTAACAAGGTTAGGTTAAAATATGACCTGCCATTTCTAAAATCTTTCCAGTTTGATGTTTCATCATCTTTCTAACATCATTCAATTTATGTTCTTTCAGCCATAAGAACTTCAAGAACTTGGAACTATTGATCCCTTTGCTCATTTCATGCAGGAAGACTTTCATTTATTCTTGACTTTTAGAAAACCATTTCTTCAAATGACCATTATCAGAAGGTGACTCTTCATGTGGATGTCTTCTAGCGGTTCTAGTAGGCCTAACACATTTCTTGGCGTGGTTGAAGTAGACATTTTGGTGTGATTGATTCTAACTATAGAAGGAATACTCTAATGTATTGCACAATGTAAAATGACGATGGAACGTATGAATGGTAGGGTTTATGATGCGATATTTGTAGCAATTATAAAGCAATCTTGGAATGTTAAAATGCTTTTTAGTTGTACTCAATTGATTGTTCAGTTATGATAACTTGTTATTGTGTGTGTTTATTAAGGTGCATAATTGATTTTAATAAATTCTTATATGGCAACACTTAATTAGGAAACTTGGTTAATCAAATATGCATATTACCTTATTTAACTACCATCAGGGTGTTACCCCGTAGTTGTGCACAATTGTTCACATAGATCTCACAATCTTCATGGTTGAAAACATAAAATCAATTTAATGCAATATATTTGAAAATCAATTAATTTCCCCTAAACATATACTTTTCCTTTTGCCTTAAACTTTGTTGCATACTTAACACCATACTTAACACCATGTTAAGCAGAAAATGATACATTTGATTAATAAAGAAATATTTATTCTCATTAAATACAGATTTGAACAATTAATTGAAATATGTCTTTAATTAATTAGAATATGCATATTTATTTCCATTTTTGATAAAATTAGTGCCCTTGAAACTAGGAAATACTTGAGAAATATAAAATGCCTAGTTTAGTTATAAAAAAAATTGAATATGTATTTTTGCCAGAAGGTTTAGTGAAAAGATAAACTAATTGATTGTTGTTTCAATAAATTTTATATAGCAATTACCATTATTAGTATGATCTTTAATGAAATGATACCTTATTTTAATGTGTTTTGTTTTAAAATGTTGGACTGTATTTTTATTCAAGTTAACTATACTTGTATTATCACACATTATTGATACCTTGGATAATTTGAGACCATAATCACTCAATTGTTGTTTCACTCATAGAATTTGTACACAATAGCTTCCGGCTACAATGTATTCAGCCTCAACATTTGATAAAGCTACACATGCTTATTTCTTGTTGTTCCATGAGATTAGATTAGATTAGATCCAAGTAGATGGGAAGTTTCACTTGTTCTTGTTATATCCAGTTTGCATCCTACAAAAATCAGAATCTGAATATCTAATTAAATATAGGAAAACTATACAGATACTATAAATGAATATTGATTGTTCCCTTCAAGTATTTCAATATCCTTTTAGTTGCATTAAAGTGTGATTCTTTTGGATTTTCTTGAAATTTGGTATACATACAAACACTAAACATAATGTCAGGTCTACTTGTAACTAAATATAACAACGATCCAATTGAACCTCTATACTTAGTCTATCTACTGCAACTCGTCAACAAGATAAGATAAGAGCTTGTTGAAATAAGTGTGATTGCGAAGTTTAGGAGTATTCTATCGTTAACTATTTGACCTGCAATCCTAGGAAGAAGTTAAGCTCTCCCTTCATTGACATCTTAAATTCACCCTACATTTCTGATACAAACTCTTGGCATAGTTTTTCATTAGTAAAACCCAAAATTATCTCATCAAACATATACTTGTACCAAAATAATATCAGTACTAGCTCTTTTAATGAAAAGAGTCTTGTCAACTTTTCCTCTTTCATAATTTTGAGATAAGAGAAAGTTGTTAAGTCTCACATACCATTGTCTTAGAGCTTATTTTAATCCATACAATGCCTTCTTTAGTTTATACACATGTCCTGAAAATTTATGATCTTTAAAACCAAGAGGTTGTGTTACATATACTTCTTCATTTATAAAACCATTCAAGAATGCACTTTTGACATTCATCTGAAATAGTTTAAATCCACGCATACAAGCATATTCAAGAAGTAATCTAACAACTTCTAACCTAGCAATAGGGGCATAAGTCTCATCATGATCAATTCCTTCCTCTTGATTGTACCCTTTTGATACTAGCCTAGCTTTATTCCTAACAATTATTCACTGTTCATCCATCCTATTTCTATAAACCAATTAGTTCCTATTATATTCATTTCTTTAGTTCTAGGAACCATAATCCATACATTATTTCTAGTGAACTGATTTAACTTATCATGCATGACAATAGTCTAATTTTCATCATGCCAAGCCTAATAAACCGATTTAGGTTCAATTTGTGAGATAAAAAGCCATATTTTCACAGAAATAATTAAGATTATTTCAAATAGAAACTCCCTTCTCTATTTGTCTAATTATATTGTTCAATAACAGATCATGTGGAACTCTCCATTCTTTTGGTAGTTTAGTGTTAGTAGCTCTAAAGGTAATGGATTTGACTGTTCGATAGTATGTACATTGTCTTTAATTATGCAAATTTTTGAACTGGCTTTAATCTTCTGAAATAAATCATTGAATTGAATTCATGTTCTCATGCACTACATTTAGAAAAGTTCTACAACTTAAAGATTAGTTTCATGAAAAGGAAGTTTATAATCATCATTTAACTTAATTTGCTTATCTTTTAAAAAATTATCGAAAATTTTATCGACCTTAGTTACATAAAAACTACAAGTTCAATTTGTAATCTAATCTTTAATTTCTCCTTACAAACATAGGATAAACCATTTTTTAATTATGTAAATTGCCCTTATATAGTAATATGTTTCCTCGTTCATTTTGCATGACTCTTTGTTACTCACTAGGTTTATACAAATGTAATTTAATATTTTGTTATTGGTTTATCAAACTTTCGTACCTTTTCTCTTTTAAATTTTATTTGTTCAATACATCAAATCTTGTCAACTAGTTGTGCTATGTCTTTGCGGTTCATTCACTAGTTTTTTTCTTATAAAAAATTTTAATCTTGCTACTACCATATCAATTAAAAATCTTCTATAACTTTTAATTACCTAAACTGATTCAAATATTCATCAATATTAAACTATTGTATCTTCTAATGTTCATTAGGTTAATTAGACTTACTTGAGTTTCACCTTTGAAAATTTGCTCATGAATATTCTTTACAAACGAGAGTTAGTTGTAGATTGAATTTGGAGATAATGTGGTGCACTAGAAGAAATACATTTTTAATCAATTTCATCTTCAAGCTTTCATTTAGTGACATATTTCCACACTTTATGGATCTTACATCCCTTTGGTAATTTAGTCTCCTTTACAAAATTTAAAAAAAAATATAGAATAAGATTAATTAAAGTAACATATTTTAATCTTTATTTGGTTCATCAAATTACATAATTTGATTCAATTGAAAGTTATTTTAATTTGATAATACTTGATTATTTTCTAGACAGACTTCTCTTTACATAATTTCTCATTTGATAAAACATTTGATCAACAACTTGTGTCTTTCTCATAAATTCTTTCCTTAATTATTAAGATATAATTTTTCTTAATTATTATTTAACCTTTTATTACTAGAGTTTTCATATTAAAAGATGACTAAAATATGATCTATTCAAGTTATTTGATCAACTAACAATTGAAAATTGTCATTAGTAACAGATTTAACATTATAGTCATTTGTTTTTAATTTTTATAGTCAATTATAGTTCGATTTAAATAAATCCTTTAAACATATATCTTTAAATAATATTTGTTTTTATTCTTTTTCAATTTTATTGAAATAAAATATATATTTTTTTTATACATTTCATCCTATCTTATCTTGATCTTTTTATTTCTTATAATAATATATATATATATATATATATATATATATATATATATATATAAGGTAAAAACTATTATAAAGAGATTAATTAATTTATTTTATCAAATTGCATATAAATACAACTTTTGAATATACAAATTTCACTTTTATCTCTTTAGTTTTATTTACTTTTATTCTCTTTTATTCAGTATTTGTCTCCTTTGACCACGACAATTTATAATTTTAATTTTTTCTTATTCTTTTGACAGTAGCAGAGGAAGAAAATATGCAGACGTAACTTTTGAATGTCTCACCGAACATTTGTTTCACTCCCAGGTCTCTGTACCACACTCTGCTCTGAATATGGCAAGCATGAAAGGGATACTCTTGTTTGTACTAGTAAGTGGTAACGAACATCAATCATATCGAATGAAAATTACTACTCATTCTTTCTTTTTAACCCTTTTAAAAATTGAAAATATATCAACCTTCTCCCATAATTATTGACATACAGAAAATAAATATTATGAAATAATGGACATGTTGAACTGATATAAATGTAATTAGCTATGCATACATCATAGGTGTATCTTATTATAAATTTTAATCACTTGAAAATACATTATTACAACACTAGTGGATCAGATTATGTAATTATTTTTTTAATGAAACATACTGTATCATTTATATTTTAATATTCTTTGAACATTTGAGTAATTTTATTGCATGCATATGTTTATTTTCATGCTAATAAAAAATTAAAATAAATATTATAATAAATTAATTAAAAATATTACTAAAATTTATATTAAATTTATAAAAATTATTTACATAAAATAATTATAAAATCAATTTTATTAATTTTTATAATAATATTATTATTATACAATAACATCATTTATAATTTTTCATTAAAATAAAAAGTAAGAAAATAATAAAATGTGCACACAAAAAATAGTTATATACTATTTTAAATTTTATTAATTGTCATAATTATACAATCAAATATTTTTTATGATTAATTTTTAAAATAATAGAGACTAAAATATTAATTAGTAAAAATAAAAATAAGAGATGTAAAATATATAAATATAATATGTACACAATTAGTTATAAAATTCAATTCCATTATTAGGTTAATACATTAATTTTTTATTAATCTATTTTTTTATGTAATGAAAAAATGGTAATAAATCTGTATTTTGTTGAAAATTTTTTTGTAGTGATAATTATAATATTATAATTATATATTATAATATTATAATTATATATTATAAAGTGTTAAAAGATATCTACAAATAAAAATCAATTTATTATTTATTTTAAATTATATAAGATAAATAAAAATGTTAAAATAATTATTAAAAATCACCAAGAAGACACGTCGGTTCCCTCGAACACGTGCTAGAGCGTCATACGTGGAGCCACGTCAGGGACGATTATCCGGTTACAAATGTTATTTAACTAAGTACGTGGCACGGCGTTAAGAATAGTTGTTTATAACACCTTTCACTTTCAATATTTTAGAGAATAATATATATTTTAAATAATTAAAATTTAGAGAATAATATATATTTTAAATAATTAAAATTTATAATAAACATAAATTTTAATATGTAAATTATATTTTTAAATTTATGATAATTTAATCCAAAGATACTTTTGTCCGCAACTAATAAAAATAATTAAAAATTAAAAACAAGATAAAAAGGTAGTATATAGACAATAATGAGGATGTTAGTACATAATAAACTAAACTCTGCATATTTATATTTTATAGTTTTTTTTATCATAAGATTTATCACATTTATTTATTTATTCATTTTTTCCGCCGAAATCATGTCATATTCTCCCTTAAGGTACAGTCATTCTACTATAAAATGCCTTTATCCTCAGTTCTTTCTTCTTCCCTCGTACCACAGCTTTCTCTCTGTTCTTCTTCCTTCTTTCTGTCTCAGTTCTTCAACCCCACTTCCTTTCTTTTATATCTACCTTATAAAAGCCTAGCAATTCTAATTGCTCCCTCCAAGCACAAGCTTTCCTTCTCTACTATCTGTAAGTAGTATTCAAATTCCTTTTTTCACTCTTTCTCTTCTTCTTTTTCTCTTTTTCTGCATATCATATGAAACATGCGCCATGCACTTTTGCTTTTATTTTCCTTTACTAACATAAATATATGTGTTTTCAGTCCCATGCGTTCATTTGGGTGTTGAAATTTTCCATCAAAAATGCTTTTTTTCTTCATTTTTGTGTTTTTGTGGAAAATGTTCTTCTATGGGTGTTTCTTAATTGTTCCATCAAAAACTGTTTGTTTTTCTTAACATTAGGACTCTCCCTTGATGGTTGAGATCCTGATTTCTATGTTTCTAACAGATGAAAACAAATACCACCGTCTTTGCTTTTTCTGTTCCACGCATGCAACTGTACTCCACAGTTCATTGATGGCTGAATTTTGTTTTCTCTCACTGCAGATCTAGAGAGAACTTTGTTTACAGTGTGTTTGATTTCTATTTTCTGAAAACTGATTTTAGTTCCTACCCGAATCGATGCAGTATGAAATTGTTTTAGAAAATAGTTTTGAAAACCCGAAAGGGAACAGAATTTTCTTGTTCCTGCAAAAAGTGATTTGGTGATGGATGGTGGATATCACAATTTTGTTTTTCCTTAGAGTACATGATCTGCATGATGCAGGATATCCCTGATTTTGGACATAGGTCTCTCTGTCTTTTCAACCTTTTGCTTTGAGAGATGTGCCATTGATTTGCTTGTTTCAATTGGAAAAACCTTTTCTGTTATGCCAGTGATAATTATCTCTCATATAATGTACTTAGTATAATAAATAAAATGCATTTACTATCAGTCAAAGTTAATTCTTTTGGAATATAACTACTAGTCTCTGATTATGCAGCTAATTAAGGATTGAATTGAATTGAATAAAGATATTTATACAGTATATTTAGTGTCTAACAATACTATGAACATATGTTTTTAGAAAAAGAATATTTGTGTACAAAAAAAAAAAGTAAATTGCATTAACTTGATTCTGATTAGCTTCTTTTTTGAAATTAGTTTTAATTTGTCAAATAAAAAAAATGTGTTTCATGTCTGTAGCTGTAATTGTCATTTTTCTTGCAATTTACCACAAGTGATTGTAGACTTGTAATTTTTTTCCCAGGAACAGATATTAATGGAGTTATTTTGTACGGATTTGCAGAATGTGATATGGTTAGACAGAGAGAGAAATGCAAATTTTGACAAATATAATTATGAGTGCAGTATAACCAATTATAATGAGTTTTTGTTTGATAAAAATAAAATAAAAGTTGTGTTTCTTTCTCCGACATAACCATGCTATGTTATTTAATCTTACCAGATAATCCGAATCCAGTTTCAACTACTTTCAAGAAATAAAAAAAATAGAATAATTGAGTCCCACCGCACCACAGACTTTGTATTTTTGTATTCAAGGTAGGGTCCGTGATGATAAAGTATTCTCCATTGTTTCAATTATATATATTTTTTTCCAAGATAAAGTCTGGTTAAATGTGACTGGAGAGTTGAATTAATTGGTTCTTCCTAAATTTAGCATTTGAAACAGTTCAAATATTTTTTGTATAAATTTTACTTTTCAAAACATTATTCTTTAAACATAAATTTTTGGTAGCTAGAGTGGTTGTCATGCATAACTTGAAGTTATCAACTCTAGCCAAAGTGGACCATACCCTCACCAACCAAGTAATGCCTTAATGAAACCCTACTCTAATAATATCCTGTAGACATTTCTCTGTTTTACATATACTAGTTATTTTTTAGAAACTTAAAACTAAAATTGCTAACCAAGTGACCATAATTCTCCTAATCTATAGATGATGAAAACACTGCATTTCATTTGGTTGGTTGATATATCTCAATTTTTTTGTCTTTCTTATTTACATATATTCTACATTCATTGATTTTGAAAAACAGTCAGTATACGTTAGATGTGGGAAAATTTGGAAATAATTGTGCCATTGTACTATGAAAGGTTGACTTTTCTTATTTCAACTATGGACAAATCTGTAATAACATGAGGCACTGAATTCAGACATGATGTGCTTGTGCATTTCAGGTTCAGGTACCCTACATTGTAAAACTGAAGGGGAAAAATGGCCATAGATAACTTGGAGGAGGAGATTGTGCCCGAGAACGAAAGGCGGAAATCTTCCAGTGAAATCATTGCAGATTCTGATGTAAATGCCTCTGGTGGCTTTGACTGCAACATCTGCCTTGAGAGTGTGCAAGATCCAGTGGTCACACTTTGTGGTCATCTTTATTGCTGGCCCTGCATATACAAATGGCTTCGTGTTCAAAATAGTTCTTTAGACCATGAAGAGCAAGAGAATCCACTATGTCCAGTATGCAAAGCAGAAGTTTCTCAATCCTCCCTTGTTCCATTATATGGCCGTGGCCTAACAACGGGACCTTCTAAGGGAAAGACTCATCAAGTTGGGATTGTCATACCAGAAAGACCTCGTGGTCCCAGATCATTGAATACTAGCACTGTTTCCCAACCTATTTCTCAAAGTTATGACGATCAATATGGTATTTCTCAAAGTTATGTTGATCACTATAGTGCTCCTTATTATGGTCGACCGATTTCTCATGATGATGCTTACAGTACTCTTTATTCTACCCGACCAATTTCTCTAAGTTATGATGATCCTTACAGTACTCCTTATTCTACTCAACCTATTTCTCAAAGTTATCATGATCTCTATAGTATTCCTTATTATCCTCCTCTGCAATTGAACTCATATACAAGAGCTTCTACCTCACCAATGCTTAGACTAGACAACATACTTGGAATGTATCGTGATATTTTAGAGGCAACGGTCTATGGTAACCAGATGCTAAACATGCATCGATTTGATTCTGAAGCATACACTCTTTTAGGGAGCAGTGACCCAAGGGTAAGAAGACAAATATGGTTAATTGAGAGATCATTCAGCAGAATAAGTCTTTTCCTCCTATGCTGCCTAGTTTTTTGTCTCATCGCATTCTGATTGACACTTCGGTTATATCTTTAGTTATAGCACATCCTTGCACAGAATACAATAGCCCATTGATCCAGATGTATTCTATGTTAGGGAAGTTGCAAAATAGTATTGAGTTATGTGTAATTACTTGTTACCATTCTCTCTAGTAGTTATATATGAAATGAATAATGATATTTACATGATTTATCTCTCTTGTGCAACACTTTTTATTGTTTGTGCATATCTGTTCATCATATTGTTGACTTCAATATTTTGTTATCCCATTTTTTTCCTAACTATAATATTTGTCATAAGAGTTTTGCTGGAGTAGAATTATACACTAGAGAAAGAAAGGTAGTATAACTTGATGATATTTTACATTGACTGTACCAGCTCAATCCACTGAGTTAGCCTGTCTGGTCCCAGACACTGACAGTCAACTAGAAAGTAAATTGAATATACCCTGCAACAATGACGAGTAAGTATATTACTTTGAAACTGTAAAATTTGTACATAAGTCTTGGACCCTACACAATTTATTACTAGATTTGCATTTTGAGAAAAACTGAATTGAACTATTTTATATAAATGATTTGCATCTGAGAAAAACCGAATTGAACTACTTTATACAAATGATTTGGTTAGATTGGTTCAGTTTTGCCCCCCTAAAACAGATTTATTTTATTATTTGACTTGATTCAGTTCAATTTGACTAAGCATTTAATATTTTTTTTTAAATCAAACTATTTTTTACACACCTCCAATCCAATTTATCTTAATTTATTTTAAAACATCCTCATAAACAAGTCATTATCAGTTGTGTAATTTCACCTTTATGACATTTACAGTTACTTTGTAAAATCTTTCAAATTTCTCACTATTTTTTAGTACTATGAGCAGTGCATTTGTAAGAATCTCAACCCTTTACTACCACAGACCTCTGTCATGCCAAAAGAGAGAACCACTTTGACAGCATTTTCAAGCTTGGTTGAAATCAAAGTCATACATCTCTGACCAGATCACTTGGTATTCTAATTTTAGCCTTTAAATTTGTTCAAAACCAACTAATAATACTTCTACTCTAGTTTTAGTCTTTGAACATATTCAAAACCAACTAATCATACTTCTACATAAAGGAAGGACAATTAGGAGCATTCAGGATAGGAATGACTTATTGGTAGAGGCAAGCATAGCATAGGACCTTGAAAGTAATACCTTATCCCTTGCTTTGGATGAAGTTAGTTGTTGTGGTCCGTGCAATAAAATGCCAACTGTAAATAGTTCTAACCTTCTTAGAAGTTTTGACTTTCCTAGGTAGATGAGTGAATATAAAGGGCTAACATTGAATATTAGTATTCTATGTGTTTCAAGCTTAGCATATACAAAAACCTTTATGGCAAATGGTAACTAAATGATGTCAATGCGTGGAGTTGGTCCTGTATTTTAGTTGTAAAATGATAAATGGTGGGAAAATGTTGAGCGCAAAAGAAGTGTTGTCACATCATTAAAAAGACTTATCTATATGGCATACTCTTTCTTTAAGTTATTTTTGTTCAATTTCATGCCTTAAACGGAAAATGACTAAGAAGGGGCACTGCATCTAGTGTTCACAAAAGATCAATTTAGTGATAATGAGAGTGACTTGTGGTCCAGTTGTTATTTGAACTGAAATTGCCACTCCTTCATCATTTAGATGCTAGCAAAGATTTTTCACGTGAAACACTGAAGAGGTGTGGCAGAGATAGTAATTCACCACAAAAGAAAGGATAAATGAAAATGGGGTTGTCAGGACTCTCAAATGCTGTTTCAAAAAAAAACAAATTCTTTATACATTGATAGAGCAGTAAAATAGTTCTTAGGTTTAAGAAATATGAAGCGAGATTAAAAGCATACTTCATGAAAAAGGATTGAACATTGTCAAACTATTTTCAATTATTGATAAGTAAATGATTAATTTTTGTCTAGGAAGTATGACATATTATCTTTAGTTGGTCTCAAAAATAACCCTAGTTGACTTCTTAAGGTTTGGTATGTAAAAGAGGGTTAAATTGCAAAAGAGAGGCTTCAAGAGAAAGGAAAAGGCCAAAGATGAAAGTAAAACTCCAATGCTTTGTTTGGTTGAGGAAATGGATTTGAGAGAAAAATTTAATTGTTTGGACAAAGGAACGTACGGTAAGTAAAAAAGGAAAAGTTTATAAAAGTTTGTAAGTGATGTAATATATATAGTTGATAAAATAATTTTTTAATAGATAAAATTATAATTAAAATTAATTTAAAATTAAATATAATTAATTTATTAAATATCATTGATAATTATTATTTTAATTGATAAAATTATAAAAATATCAATTATTTTAAAATAAAAATAAATAAATTTATAACAATTATTATTATTTTATTTTATAATTATTAATATTATTAATAATTATCTTATTTTATTATTATTTTATAAAATTATTTATTAATATTAATATTATTATTATTATTATTTTATAATTTTATTATTGTTTTGTTATTCACCTTATATCTTCCACCTCTTATATCTTTCTCCCGCAAATTTTCACATAAATGCAAAGAAACATTTCTTCACTCTCTCTTTCTCTATCACTGTAATAAAATAATTGTTTATTGTTCGGTTTTTCAACTTTCCACGCCTTCCATCTCATCTCTTGTTTCCGTCTTGTAATCCAAACAAGCCGTTAGAAAGAAAGAATGCCTTCCATCTCATTTCTTGTTTCCGTCTTGTAATCGAAACAAGCCGTAAGAAAGAAAGAAAATCGAGAAAAGAGAAGGATAAAAAGCAAAACCTCAAACTGAAAAAAACTTTAATTTTTTTGTTTAAATCTATTTCATTTACAAAAGGAGAAATAAGTTTTTTTGTGAAATCCTAACATATACTGAATAAAACCAGTATCTCAACATCTTTCCTTCAAGCTGGATGATCTATATTTATCATTTTAAGTTTGTTTATAATCAGTTGAAAACTTTGTCGATTTAGCGTTTTTGTAAAAAATCTGTTAATTGATTTGAAGGTCGTATAACTTAAAGTTTTTCTCACACCACATAATAGTTAATGTCGACGTGCTTTCTACTTTCATGGAAATAGGATTATGAACAATGTGGCGAGTAGATTGGTTGTCACAGTAAAGAACGGCTAGAGTAGTGGTTTGAACTTGGAAGGTAACACAAAATATAGCTGATCCATTGTAATTCACAGTCGTGGTGGCAAATGCTCTACCTTCGAACTTAGAAGAAGACCTATAAACTCTAGTTTGTTTTTTTTTTTTTATTTCCAAAAAATCAAAGAAAATCGCATAAAAATATAATACCCTATTGTAAATCTTCTTGTGTCAGGACGAGATACCTAATCTGAATCACTGAAGGCTTTAATAAGCACTTCAGAGTCAGCAACAAAGAATAATCCTTTTGTAGAATTAGCGTTGATGTATGTCGCGACCTAAAAATCACGACGAATATGGCGGTCCAAATAAAAACAAATAAAAAGAAAGAAATGGAGTCGTCACCATAATTTTTTATGAAAAAAACTATGGAAAAAAACTAAGAAAAGAATAAGGAATAAGTCTGCGAACTAGAAATGAGTTCGGGAGTCGGTTACGAGTGGAGAAGGTATTAGCACCCCACAACGCCTGTCTTAAGACAGTACCTTTAATTAAATAATCAAAATCAAATGTGGTTTTTAGAATATTTCTTTTTCCCAAAAATATAATATATAAAAAAAACAATTTAAAAGACAAAATAATAATTTTTAAATTAAAGGACCCGACAAGGATTGACCCTGCTCCTACGTATCAACATCCTTAACGGGTGAAGA